>Ga0214919_10001227_pt1 | contig 42647 bp, 49 predicted proteins | sample LL1503_MetaG_FD_177994 | JGI IMG/M metagenome (GOLD analysis project Ga0214919, IMG submission 177994) | Freshwater microbial communities from Lake Lanier, Atlanta, Georgia, United States - LL-1503 | ecosystem: Environmental > Aquatic > Freshwater > Lake | place: USA: Georgia | collected... | reverse complement strand
TTTTAATCCATTTCTTTTTTCTGTATTGATGGTAAAATGAAATGGATTAAAATGCGTTAGTTTGCTTTATTTTGTTAAATATTAAATTGGAATTGGTATAAGATATTTTTGAGATCATCTAAATAGTCAATAATTCACACAATCTTACATTCTTGCATTTTCTTTTGTCTGTGCAAGAATGCAAGAAATTTTTGTACTTAAATTATTATACTTTTGAAATTTGCTCAATTTCTTCAATAATTTTCAAATAAGTTTTAATTTTATTTTCATTATTATTTAGTAAAATTATATTAATTTCTCTTAATAATTTAGATTTTTCTTTAGAAATAGAATTTGAAGCCGGAAAATCAAGTAATTCACTAAGATTTATATTTAAAGTTTCTGCAATATCAATTAAAGTTTCAAGAGTTGTACCTGCAAAACCTCGTTCAATATTAGAAATTGTATCTTCAACTTTATCAATTTTAAAAGACAGCTCTGCTTGTGTTAATTTATTTTGATTTCTGAAAAATGCAATTCTTTTGCTATAATAATATTTTATATAGTTGAGTTTTTTCATATTACTCAGTAATTTTAACAACTGTTTTTACTCTTTTATCATTCCAATCCAAAAAAATTAACATCATTAATGATATTATGATAATTACATAAAATAAAAAATTCTGCACATTCAAATTAATATTCAATTTAAGCAAATTTTGAAATAGAAAATTATAAAAATATTTAATACAGATAAAGTAATATGATGTTTTGACGATAATTGAAAAATATCTTATTATTAATGAGTAGATATTCACATAATTATTTCTTTTTACTGGAATTTTAGACAATGATAATAAAGAAAATAATGCAGGTTTATAAATTAAATCAAAAATAATTCTAACTATTGCTATAAAAAATGGCACCAAATAAGCCAACAGAAGTGTTAATATAAATGATACTATTGAAGTATTTTGCAACGAAATAAACAATAATATTACAATCATTCTTGATATTGCAGTTTCTATTATTGGTCTATTAAATCCAGTAATATTCATTACAAATTCACTATAAGATTTTGCCTCGTGTTGTATTTCTTTAATTATTTTTTCATCCGCATTATTCATATTATCATTTAACAATCTTAGTTTCCTTATTTATTTAAGAAAACCAAAAATTCCGCCCAATATGCTATTAACAATAAATATCCTTGTGGTATATTTTATTAATTTTTTACTATTATCAACCTTTCTCCATACCATTACAGTTAAAGACATATCATACATTAAATAAATAAAAATATATAAATAGAATGACAACAAATCAAGGTTTGTTTCTGATTTATTGGAAAAAAGGAATAAAATAAATATTATTGATAGAATTCGAATTAATAAATAATAAATCCAGAATAACTTACGAAGAGATTGTTGGTTTATTTTTTTATACATATCGAACAATCCTTTTGGTAAAAATCTTAAACGGGCACCAATTATAGCAACACACAAAGATGCAATCAAATGACCTGTAGCTCTTGTTTTGAGTATCGGTTGATATAACAAAATCATTGTTGGCAATAGTATTAAAAAATTAAGTACAGGGTGTAAAATATTTTTCATAATCATAGCAATTCATTAATATGAGCCTGTCAATCTGTAGACTGATAGAAACATTTTTCATAAAAAGCAACATCTATCTGAATTTAGATGTTTGTACATGAATGAAAATGAGATACTAAAAAAGTTTGGCAATAACCTTAGAAAGCTACGATTATCTCGTAATATAAGCCAAGAAAATATGGCTTTAGAAATTGGTTTTGATAGAACTTATATCTCATTTCTAGAAAGAGGCAAAAGAAATCCATCTTTGGTAACGATTTGTAGACTTGTTGCTTATTTGAAGGTTGATATAAATCAATTGTTTGAAGATTTTGACATAATAATGAAAGATTTTAAATGGCAAAAAGAAGAGAAGATAAAATAATCCCCCGTGCAACACAAAAATTTATAGAGGCACTTTAGATACCATATATATCACTTGCTACCTTTCGGGGGGTAAATTTATATTAACGCCACCGCCACCCTATAACATCATTAACATTTTTACTTCATACTGAGCCCTTATTTGTGTATGTATTTATATTTTGAGATTTGCTTGAGGTATTTTTATACACTTTTTATGCCAATTTGATAAAAAATGGCAAAAATTATACTCTAATTTGACCACTAACTTCACCAATCTTACATGTCATTTTGATATATTAAAATGACATATTTTGAAAATTGATTAAAAAACTGCAAATAATCTTGATATATTGAAGTATTTAGTTGTTAATTTAAAGACTTTAGATTAGTGTTTTTTAATCTTTAAGGTGGAACCACAGCGGAACGAAGATTTTTGTTAAAACTACTAATACCTCAAAAACCCTTATAAACACTGGTGCACCCGACAGGAGTCGAACCTGTAACCGTTTGATTCGTAGTCAAATACTCTATCCAATTGAGCTACGGGTGCAACTTGTTTAGTTTATAAAAGTAAATATAATTATCAATGAAAATATTTTGTTTATTGAATATATTTTAAATGAAAAATTTTAAAATTAAGACTTTATGTAACCGAAATAAATAAAAACTACATAATAATATTAAATATTCATTGTAATTTAAGGTTTATTACAAAGTTATCTATCTAAAGAAGAAATAATAGGGTTTTGGAGTTTTTTATATTGATATTTTTTTGTAAACTCTTCACAATATTTCTTTAATTTCTTCTTACTGTGTCAAGTAATCTCAACATGTGAACAAATATTACAACAAAATCCATATATAACTGAAATGCACCAAATACTGCAATTTTTTTAGCTAATTGCGAATCTGAATAAACTAAATAGTACATATTTTTTATTTTCTGGGTGTCGTAAGCCGTGAGCCCTGTAAATATAACCACAGAAAGAAATGAAATCACTAAAGACATAGCTGAACTTTGCATAAAAATATTTACAACAGAGGCTATTAAAACTCCAATTGCTCCCATTATCATAAAAGACCCAAATCCAGTTAAATCTTTTTTAGTAGAGTAACCGTATATACTCATAGATCCAAACATTCCAGCTGTTATAAAAAATGCCCTTGCTATACTTGTTGAACTGTAGACTAAAAACACAGAAGATAAAGATAAACCCATCAAAGCGGAATAAATTAAAAGAAAGCTTCTTACCGCTGCAAATTCCATTTTTTGGAATTTAAATGCCAAATAAAATGACATAATTAACGGAGAAAATGAAACAATTATACCTAATGGGCTTGAAAATAAAGCTAATGCTAAGCCAGAATATGCAGCAAAAAATGCCACAACACCAGATATACCAAGAGCTATAGTCATGTAATTATAAACTCCAAGCATGTACTCACGCAATCCTTCGTTGCGAGATGTAACTTTTTGACTATTAAAAGTTCCACCGAATGGACTAAATCTTGTATCAGACATATTACCTAAAAAACTATACCACTTACATATATACAAATTTTGTTATTTGCAAGTTTTTTTTAAAAAATTGCAAATAATTTTTTATCATTTATATAATAAATTATATAAATATATATTGGCGATGAAATATTGTATAATATGCTGTGGTGGAAATATTCCATTTACACTTGCAAGCGAAATAGTCAAAGAAAATGAAGTTTATTTAATTTTAGTCGAAAATTTTTACGAAGATAAAAGGCTACATGGCTTTTCAAATATCATATTACCAATAGGTAAATTGGGTAAAGCTTTATCTTATCTAAAGGTAAATAATATTACTAATTTAATAATAATTGGAAATATAAATATGCCAAATTTAGCTGATATTAAACCAGATTTACAAGGTGGAATAGTTCTTTCTAAAATACTAACAATGAAAAATAAAGGTGATGACGCAATTTTACGCATTATATCCAATTTTTTTGAAAAAAATGGCATTCAAATCATTCCAGCAACTCAATTCTTAAAGAACAATATTCAGACAAAAACATGGCTACAACCAGATATTGGCGAACTTGAAGATATAGATTTTGGCTCAAAAACTCTTGATGAAATTTCAAATCTTGACATCGCACAATCAATAGTTGTTTGCAACAAAAGAGTAATCGGAATTGAGGGAGTTGAAGGGACAGATGAATTAATTAAAAGATGTGGACATTACTTACAAAATAATAGATTTCAAGGTAAACCAATTTTAATAAAAAAACCAAAAAAATATCAAGATTTAAGACTAGATACTCCTACAATTGGACTTCAAACAGTTGAAAATTTAATATTGCATAATTTTGCAGGATTGGCAACGAAAACAAGTGAAATGATAGTTCTAAATCAAGGGGAATTGATTTCCATTCTGAATAAAAATAATATATTTTGGTATAATATTTAATAGTATTTATGATAAATTAAATATTATAAATTATTTAGTAAATTTTGCTTAGACGCTTCCACTTCTGGTTGATTGTAAGGATTTATTTTAAAATAATGACAAGATAAAATTGTTTCAAGAATGTAAAAAGTCATCATTTGTGTCAAAAATATTGAATCAATGTTTCCCTGAATATATCTAACTGGTAAATTTTTATCCCTCAAAGATTGAATTGTTCCATTAAATGCAGCTGAAACTATTTTATCCATATTTATATTTTTCAAATAATCAATATCACAATTTTCAAATAAATTCCAATTTATATCGGCGGATTCATTATTATTTTTTGGTCCAATAATTGTAAAAATTTTGTCCTTAGGTCCACCTAAAAAAAGCTGTAATTTACTGTGTTGGTCTATAGTTCCAATTGCCTTGCATGGATTTGTTCCTATGTTATTTTTACCAATACTTTCAGCCCAAAGTTGAATATACCAATCTATAAAATATGACATTTGTTGATTATAGCACATCAAAATATTAGATTTAATGCCATTTTTTATAGAAGAAATTGTAAAATTTATATGATTGACAAACTCATCACTTTCCGTAAATTCATCTATTGTATTTATAAAAATGTTTAAATTTTGCAAAATATCCCCACCACATATAGAGTTTATAAGATTTGAGTTATTAGAAAATGCAGAAAATCTTCCAGATACATCCCCACTCCAATTAATAGTTTGTATTGCATATTTTTTGGCAATTAATCCCATGCTGCTTGATTTATTAGCTGTTATAGCTATACATTTTTCATAAATTTCATTCAAAAATCCATTACTTATTAAATTTTCTATAATAGCGCACATTTGCGTAATAGTTTCAATAGTATTGCCAGATTTGCTAATAAAAATGAAAAAACTTTCAGCTAAATTAATGCTCTCCATTGTTTTTATTATAGATAACTTGTCTAAATTATCTATAAAGTAAATTAAATTTCGTGAATTTTGCGAAGAAAAGGCATTAAAAGCTTGACCCGCAAGAGTTGAGCCACCAATTCCAACAAAAATAATATTTTTAGCAGATGCAGAAATGGAAATTCCAATATTTAATATGTCAATTGCAGTTTGAATATCAGCTGCAATAGCTTTAATTTCTAAAAATTTCTCATCTGAATCTAAGGTTTTTTTTATCCAATTTTTATCTACAACATTCTCTTTTTGTAAAAAACCATGTGATATTTTAAAGTTTTGTAAAAAATTCATAATTAATTATCTATAAAATCATTTAATTCTTTTAATATTGCAAGACTTTTTTTACTATCTTTTATAACATTGTTTTTATTTTTATTATAGACAACAACATTTAATGTTGAATTTGCATAAATTGCATTTACAAAGCAATCAAGTCCATTAAATGCTTTTATCATGCAATTTTCATTATCTTCTTTTATAATATTTATTTTATCAAACTTATTAAGTAAAAATATTTTAATTTGCTCGCATTGATTATAATTTTTGTGTGAAATTTTATATTTTTCTTTTGAAAGATTAAATTCACTAGATATACTGCCATATTTTGCTTGATTTTGGACTACCTGTAGCTGGATATCCTTGGGATACTCATTTTTGATTTTAGAATTTTCACACCCATAAAATGTCAATACTGACATAAAAAAGATTAATTTTTTAATAAACATTTTACTAAATAATTTACCATTTTAATGCCAATTTTAGTTGGCTTTATATATTTATCCGTAGCAATTATCATATTATTTTCAACCAAAAACTGCATTTTTGTAAAATTTATATACTCTAAAATATCTATTTTCAATCTATTTTTAATATCCATAATATCTATTCCATCAAAAATCCTCATAGACATTAAAAATACTTCATATACTTGATTTCTTATAGATATTTTATGACATTTTTGTAGTCCACGCCGACTATCAATGACTTTTTCCATCCACTTTAATGGGCTATGTAAGTTCATTGCTTCAAATCTTTGATTGTCAATAAAAAATCTTCCATGCGCACCAGAGCCAATTCCTATATAATCTTTAATCTGCCAATAACCCATATTGTGCTTAGACTTAAATCCATTTTTTGCATAATTTGACACCTCGTACTGCAAAAAACCAAATTCTTCCATTTTTTTTATTGAAGCATCATACATATTGGATAACACTTCTTCATTTGGCAAAATCAACTCACCTCTTTTATACATGGCATAAAAATCTGTACCCTTTTCAATCGCAAGATTATAAACTGAAATATGCTGATTTTTAAATCTATTTAAGGCAAAATCAAGTTCTGAGATAATTTCATTTTCACCTTGCCCTTGCATACCAAACATTAAATCAAATGAAGTATTTTGAAAAATATCACAAGCAGATTCAATAGCAAAAATTGCCTCATTCTTATTATGCCTTCGTCCAAGTATTTTTAAATTTTTTTCATCAAAAGATTGAACTCCAATTGATATTCTGTTTATTCCACATAACTTAAAATCTTTAAATTTAGCAATCTCAAAGGATGAGGGGTTGGCTTCAAAACTTATTTCAATTTTATCGTCAAGTTTAAAACATTTATAAATACATTTTAAAATTTCTTCAACCTCATTTTCATTCATCAAAGATGGAGTTCCACCTCCAAAAAAAATTGTTTTTAAAACATGAGTTTTTGATAAATCTTTAGCGTAGTCTTGAATTTCTATAAGGTATGCAGATAAAAATTTACCCCTATCTTCCAGATTATAAAGAAAGCTATTAAAATCACAATACGGACACAAAGATTCACAAAATGGCCAGTGTATATATAAATATAAATCTTTTATTTCACCGCCATTCATTAGTTTAGAATAAAACTTCAGGTTCTTGTTCAATGATTTTATCAGATTTTTCGATTTTAGAGTTTAATTTTATTATATTTTTCGATTTTTTTATTTTTAACTTTGCATCAAATTTTTCAATACCTGCATTTTCAACTAAGGCAATTTTAATAACCTCATCTAAAGTTTTACATGGATGAATTATTAATTTATCCTTTATTGTCTGAGGAATGTCTTCCAAATCTTTAATATTGCTATGCGGTATAATAACATCAGTAATGCCAGAACGAACAGCGGATGTTAACTTTTCACGTAAACCACCTATTGCTAAAATTTTTCCACGAAGAGTCATTTCCCCAGTCATAGCAACATTTTTTTTAACAGCGGCATTAGTAAGCATGGAAACTATACTTGTACAAATTGTAACACCCGCGGATGGCCCATCCTTTGGTGTAGCTCCCTCTGGCGCATGAATATGTAAATCAAATTTTGAAAAATCTTCTGTTATTTTAAACTTTTCAGCATTAGCCTTAATATAACTATAACATGCCTCAATTGATTCACTCATAACTTTTCCAAGACTTCCTGTAAATTTTAATCCACCTTTACCTTTTAACTTTACGCCCTCAATTAACAAAACATCACCACCGGCACTTGTATAAGCAAGTCCATTTACCACACCAATCATATCAGAATCTGTAAGCTCAGAGTGTTCAAATTTCTCAATACCAAGGTACTCTTTGATGTTAGATTTTTCTATGTTAATATTATAGTGTGTGAATTTTGTTTTTTTAGATTTTACAACTTTAACAATCTCATCTTCCTTTGATAAATCAAAATCTTCTGGATTTTTTATATTTAATGCATCATTCTTTAATATTTTTACAACATTTTTTCTTGCAATTTTACCTATACATCTCTCAAGTTCGCGAACACCTGCTTCACGAGTGTATTTTTGTATAATATGTAAAACTGCCTCATCAGATATTGAGATATTATTAATATCAATTCCACATTCTTCAAATTTTCTTTTTACAATATATTTTTTTGCAATTTCCAATTTTTCTTGCTCTAAATAGCTTGGAATATGAATTAATTCCATTCTATCAAAAAGTGGTGCTGGTAAATTTAAACTATTTGCGGTTGCAATGAATACTACATTTGAAACATCATATCCGATTTCAAGGTAGTGATCATTAAAGGCTTTATTTTGCTCCGGATCTAATATTTCAAGCATTACAGATGCCGGATCCCCCCTATAATCAGATGACATTTTATCTATTTCATCAAGTAATATTACGGGATTTGATACTTTTGCCTTTTTCATAGCTTGAATAATTTTACCAGGTAAGGCACCTATGTAAGTTCTTCTGTGTCCAAATAACTCAGATGGATCATGCAGTCCACCAAGGGATATTTTAACATACTCCCTTCCCATTGCCTTTGCAATTGATCGAACTAAAGTTGTTTTTCCAACCCCAGGTGCACCATGAAGGCATAAAACACTTCCACTAATTTTTTTTGTATTTTGCTGTACCGCTATATACTCTATTATGGTATCTTTTGCTTTTTGCATGCCGTGATGAGATGATGACAAAATTTCAATAGCTTCATTAATTTGAATTTTACTATGATTAAACTTTCCCCAAGGTAGAGCAAAAATTAAATCTAAATACGATTTAACTATCCCAGATTCTGATGACATAACAGAAGAGTTATATAGTTTTTTAATTTCTTCTGTAATTTTATCCCTTGCTTCTTGAGATAAATTTTTATTTTCATACATCATTGCTTTATATTTTTCTGCAATTGTACTTGAATCCTCGGTGTCATTACCAAGTTCTTTTTTAATAACCTTCATTTGCTCATGAAGATAGTATTCTCTTTGATTTTTATCCATCTGTGCACGAACCATATCCTGTAAAGACTTTTCTGCTTTTAATATTTCTATTTCAGATGATATAATTTTTAATACTTTATTAATTCTATTTTCAAGATCTATGGTGCAAGAAATTTCAATTTTGGTTTTTTCATCAATGGTTAAATAAGATGCAGCAACATCAATTGCAAGATTAATATTTCCAGCAGCAGAAATATTTTTAATTGAATCTGGAGATACCTTTTTATTCAATGATACATAAACCTCATATAAACTTATAAGTGATCTTAAATACGCTTGTGCTTTTGGTTCATCTATTATTTCATCTATTATCTCTTTGCAATCACATGTTATTAAATCAACAAAGTAATATTTACTAACTTGCATTCTAAAAGAATAATCGACAAGTAGTTTCATAGTTTCATCTGGCAAAGATATACATTGCAGTATAGTTCCCATGGTTACTATACTTGGTAGATCTCCTTCTGAAATTTCATCTTTATTGGAATCGTACTGACTTACAAATGCAATTTTTCTATCCCCTTTTAATGCAAAATTTACAGCATTAATAGATTTTTTTCTACCTATAAATAATGATATAATGGTTCCAGGAAAAAGAACTATATCACGAACTGGAACAACTGGGATGCCAAGTTTATTTTCACCAAATGTCAATAAAGATAATTGCTTTATTGTTTGTATTTCTTTTTTTTTTGTTTTTTTTATCACTTTATTATCTTCTGTCATACGATTTTCATTATTTAACACAACTCAGTAATACAATAAAAGATTAAAATCAAATCATTTTAAATAAAAAAAGACTTGACTTTAATAAAGCATTGAAATCAATTAATTTAAAATTAATGTATTTTACCATGCAAAAAGTAGCAAAAGTGGCAAAAAGAGTAACTAAAATTCCTAGTTATCACAAAATTATTTTTATCGACACAACTGGTGAAGAAATTCACACATATTCGACTTTTGGAAAACCAGATCAAAAAATTAAATTAGAAGCTTGCCCTAAATCACACCCCGCTTGGAATAAAAATTCTAAAAACTTTATTAATCAAAAGGTTGATCAAGTGTTGAAATTTAATCAAAAGAATAAAGGCTTCGTTGATCTTATAGGTAATTTAATGGGAGAGTGAATATTTAATAAATACTAACAACATCTTTATTTTTAATTACCTCCTCCCCAGTCCAAATTAATGTTTATTTATAAAACATATAGCTACAAAGATTAATCCAGTGCAAAACCATGCCTTACACAGGGCAAGTGATTTATAAGTCCATTGCAAAAACTTAAGCAAACTTAATATTTATAAAACTTTACATTACAGAGGAAGACTTTATAGTTTACATATAATGCAATAAAATTAAAATTCCAAAAAATGGAATATCTATAAAATTAAACCAATGTGATTCAAAGATTAAAAGCATTACAAATTTAAACATAAAATTTACTTATATATTTAATAATTCAATTTAACACGAAATCCTTAATACAGAAGAACAAATTTTAAAATTTACTGAATTGATTTTACAGCCACTTGAGATATTAAGAACTTTAAATTAAGTTATAATTATTAAAATTTTAAAGTAAAATTTTTACATATTTCAATTTTTTAGCTCTGTATTAATATATTATTTTTAAACAAAGCTAAAAACTTCCAGCCTTTGATGTTGAATGCTCAAAGTGCAAAGGTTTATCAGGAAAAACAACATTATACGCATTATGAACCGCTGTTGCACTTTCATAAAAACCAGATAAAATGAGCTTTAATTTACCTTCATAGCTACACATATCTCCAATTGCATAAATTCCAATTTTTGATGTTTGCATACTTGCGTGGTCTACCTTTATCAACTTTTTCTCTAATTTCAATCCCCAATTTGCAATTTCCCCTAATTCAGTTTTTAATCCAAAAAATGGCAATAAATAATCAGTTTCTATGTTGATATTTTTTAAATTTTCTATATTTTGAACAACTAATCCAGTAATAATATTATTATTGTCTATTATTTTTTCCAATTTATATGGAGTAAAAATTCTTACCAAACCCTCTTTTGATAATTTTTCAAGCTGCTTTTGACTTTCTGGCATACATCTAAAATCTGCTCTTCTATGTACTATATTTACACTTTTCGCTATACCCACCAAGCTAATTGCCCAATCCACAGCAGAATCTCCACCACCTGCAATTACAACATTTTTATCTTTAAATCTAGCTAATTTATCTATAAAATACAAGACTTGGGTGTTTTCAAATTTTTCCATTCCATCAAGGGGTGGCTTATTTGGTCCAAAAAAACCAGATCCACCTGCGATAACTATAACTTTTGCATAAATTTGTTTATTTACATCACCACATTTTGCAGTAACTTTGAATCCACTATTTTTATCTTCATTTACAGATATAGCCTTGGAATTTAGAAAAAATGTTGGGTTAAATGGTTTGGCTTGAGTTAGTAAATTTTCAATTAAATTCTGCCCTGTAATTTTTGAATACGCTGGTATATCATATATTGGTTTTTCAGGATACAAAGCGGAACATTGCCCCCCAGGAAATGATAAGGCATCAATTACGCACGACTTCATTCCAAGCATTCCAGCTTGAAAAATTGTAAAAATTCCAACTGGTCCAGCTCCAATAATACATATATCTGTCTGCATATTTTATAATATATTAAAAAAAACTTGCAAAATTAAAATATGAAAGTCAATTAAAATAATATTTTAACAATCTTTGCAAGGAAATGGTATTATCATACAAGTTAAAAAACTAAATGACAAAGATGCTTTTATAAAAATTTTTACAGACTGTGGAAATATTGTATCTGGATTTTTTAAATATGGGTTATCGAAAAAAAATTTACAAACTTGTCAAATTTCAAATTTAGTAAAATTTTCTTGGATTGGAAGAGAAAATTCCCTTGGCAGCATATCTGTTCAATCAATTAAATCTTACTCAAGTCTTGTTATATTATCTAAAATTTCAACTTTATCTACGGCATCAATTATAAATCTTCTATACACATTACTTGATGATAAATATAGCTATATAGTTCTTTATGAAAAATTATTGCATTTTCTAAATACACTTTCAAATAATTTAAGCAATTATGGGCTAATTTTATATGAGTATATTCAACTTGAAATAATACTTCTTATAACAACAGGGTACTATAAAAGCGATGAAATTGGTAAATACAAAAACTATATCTTTTTAAATGAAATTTTTGTACATCATAATAAAGTAATTCCACGTGAAAGAAATTTACTTGAAAACATTATTATAAAATATCTTGAAAATAATAACTTCGATATTAAGGTATAATAATATATAATTATATGAAACTTTTACTTGGTTTAATTTTGGCAATATTTACAATTTCCACTAATCTTGGATTATGTGAAGATAAAAAGCCAGATGCCACATTTCCAAATGATCGCCTTGAAGGTGAGCCCGAATATACAAACCCACAAAAAGGTTTTGAAAATGGAAAAGTCGATGACATATTTCTTAATTACGATGAATATAAAAAATCTTATAAAAATATTGAAAAGGGTAACACTTCAAATATTGTAAAATGCCCATGCGAAGGTAAAACAAAATGCACAAACAGAGGTTGCCATGTAAAGCCATATATTAATCAAAAAGGACAAACTCAATATAGATTTATACCAGTACCAACTGAAACAGATGAGCAAATAAATCCATACTTCATGATGATGTCTAGGCAAAGATTAATGGCAAATATAAATGAAAAACCTAACCTTGAGGCAGCACTTACACCAGTTATACAACCAAAGCCCGAGCTTGTACATAAAAGTAATATTAAATTTTATACATCAATATCTGGTAGCTCAGCAACTGGATCTTCCTCTATGACCTCAACAGAAGTTGGTGGGATATGGCAAAATAAAGTAGTACCAGATTCCAATGGAGAAATAACAAATTTTACCTTATCTAAAAATTACACAAAACGATCAATTTTTGGCTCTGTTGCACTTGGTATAGAAAAAGATATTCCATTAATGTCTGCAATTCGCTTTGAAATTTTTTCATCCTTTGGGAGATTGAGCGGTCTAGCTAGCAATTTAGTTAGCACAAGAGAAGTTGCAGGCAATAAAGCATACTTTAATCCATCCGATAACTATGGAAATATGAATGTATATCAACTTGGTGCAAATATTCACATCGATACATTTAAACGTATTTTTAAAATATACCCATCTTTTGGAGGTGGTGTTTCTGTTGCGAATTTAGAACTTACTGCCCCAAGTAATGCATCGGGATTTGTACCTCTTTATTCATTGTTTATACATCTAAATTATGACATAAGTAATGAGAAAACTATATTCGCAGGGGTAAAACTAATAACAACACAACACTCAAATACCCTGCATAATAATTACACAGATAAAGACTTAAATGTTGCTAATACAAAGATTTACAATGATAGAATTTTATACGACAGAAATATTGAAATATCTCAACTTAAATTACTTGCTTTTGAAGTTGGATTTAGATTTTATTAATGTTTCATAGTTTTGAACTATATTTAGATTTAGTAAATCATTTAATATCAAATGATATTAAAACTTCACAAATATTATATTGTAAATTTCCACCATGCGATATTGAGCAATTTTCTCAATTTTTACAGCCCAATATAAACATAATTGAATCACAAATAAACAATAAAATCAATATTTATAATATAAATGAAACACTTAATACCAATGGAATAAACATATTTATTTTATATGAAAAATTTATGCCATTTTTTGATATTAAGTATTTAATCAATTGTAAGAGTGATAATGTTTTATCAATCAAACAAAATGATGATTTAAATATTGAAAATTTATCAAAATTACTTATTTCGTTTGGATATGAAAGAGTTTTTAATGTATATGAAAAATTTACATTTGCCATTCGTGGTGATATTTTGGATATTGGAATTTTAGATGAATCTTATGGAATTAGGGTAAATTTTAATAATACAAAAATTGAAAAAATTAATCATTTTGAATATGATACCCAAATTTCACTTAATAAAATTTTTGTATCAATAAATATATACAAGTTGATTGTATAAAAAATATTGATTATTATTTTCACCGAAACAAAATTTAAATAGTTTAAGCTATTTTTTAGTGCATAAGTTATTAAAGCTTATATTAATTACGTCATGTATATTATGTAGTGAGCAAAAAAAATCTTACTCATTAGGCACCCTTATTGGCTTAACATTTGCCAAAATGGCATTAGATACAAATGATGATATAAAGGAGCATTGCCCTCTTGATTTTGGATATTTAATAGCCCCAGTTGTCGGTGCGGCTGGGCCACCACAGGAAGCACAAGCTTGCTTTGCAAATACGGTCGCAATTGCCATACTTGCATTTGCCGCGTATGAGGCAGTATATTACACAGTGTATACTGCTACAGTGGCAGCTTTGGTAGCCGCGCATCCACCAGTAGTTGTCCCCACCCTTTTGGAGACTGCTGCAGGTGTAGCAGCAGGTGAGCTTGCTGGAATAGCTGCAGCAATGGCTGCTACTATGGCTTACATGGCAAGTATATACGAAGTATCATCAACTACTTCCGAAAAATTTGAAATTTGTTATGATGAAAGTCTTAGTTCCGCAGATCAAAAGAGTCCACTTCCGTATACAGATAAAGAAATCTCAAACATCATAAAACAAAACAATGGAACCGTAGATAGATCGGCAATTATAGATAGATATCAAAAAATATGCATTCGGAGTATTGATGGAAGTACGGTAAAATGGCTAAATAAAAATGAATGTACTTGGCAATCTGGCGTTATGCTTTGCGCATATGCGTACAAAGGTGATCCCAGTGTTTTATGCGTAAGAACATCAAGCACTTGCCCATGCAGGCACCCAATAGACAATGGAAGTGATAAACAGCCAGAAATTGCAGCAAATGCAGATAACATACAATATGATGAAAATGGTGTAATTAAATTAAATAATGTAGATGTAAATTTTTTAAAACATTGCAAAATTGTAAAAAATGGAGATACATGGGGAGATGATTCCCTTAGTAATACATCTCTTTTGGATCCAGCATGTTTTGATATGAAGGGAAGTAGTAAAAATTCTGGAAATTTTAGTATGGTTTCACCAGTTGCAGAGTGTGTTATAGGTACATTTAGAAATTTATTTGAAAAAAAAATTAAATCTGCGGCAAACTTTGTTGCAATTTCAGCTGATGATGCAATAGCATTAAATAAATTTGATGATGATAAGGTAATTTTATTAAATATAATTGATAAAATCTCACCTTTTACCGCAATTAACAAAACAACAGCTAATAGCTTAAATTTCAATTTATCATACACGGCACTAAAAAGTACTATAAATGCCTTACAATCCGGCAATATATCATCAGATCCAATAACAAAAAATCTTACACAATATGAGTTTTATTCAGAAACTTTAAAAAATCTTCCAAGCAATTCACCATTAATCATAACTCCAACAGCACCAAGTAATAATCTTGTAGATTTTCAAAATGGCGCCATTGTAGTAAATAATGCAATAACTGATGCAATTTCCATAATTGATGCACAAAGAAATTTAATTAAAAGTGGTAACGCACAGAGTCCATATTTATCTACATTGTACGGAAATTTTCAATCTACCGTAAAATCACTCATAATGATATCAATTGTGTTATATGTTTTAATTTTCGGATTAAAATTACTCATGGGGGATGTTGAAATAAAAGGTAAGGAAATAATAAATCAATTTATAACAATCGGTCTTGTTTCTTATTTTGCAATAGGTGATGGCTGGAAAGATTATGGATTAAATATTTTATTACGAGCATCTCAAGGTATTGCAGATTTGGTTATAGATATTATAGGCGTTAATTCAAACGATAAATGCTCCATTAATGGAAAATATTTTGCTATTGATCCAGCTAACGCAAATTACAATATCATTAACAATGTAGATGCAAAAAATTATATTATAAATAAAACAGTAGGTTCTTTAACAACAACTCAAAGAAACACAATAGATACATTTTGTTCAACGCTTGCGGGTGGGAATGATAGAATATTTATTTTAAATAATCCAAATGGCTCACAAGATTTTTATTGCCCACGTGGTGAATATATGCCAAGACCAAATTACTCGCACCCTTATGTGCCAAGCTTAATGGCAGAAAGCACGAAAATAGCATTTAAAACAAATAGTGGGTATTCGTGGTACGATCGAAGCTATATGCCAGTAAGATGCGTAGATGATGATAATAACTTATTATACTGTCAACAAAATGATGTAGATTGCACTGGAACGGGAATATCTACAGCATTAACAAGTATTCCATATTATGCAAAAATGGTAAATTTGAATGGAAATAATATATTGATTTGTCAAGCTTTATTAAGTGGAAATAAACGTGCATTTGTTGCATCTGGGTACCATGTTGAAGATTTAAAGGATATGGGTTACTTAACACAAGATGTAGCCAATGGTTTATTATTGTTGCCAAGTCAAATATTACCAACTGGATTTTTTGCAGTAACATGGAGTGGGTCAATTGTAACGCCACTGGAGTTTTACAGCTCAAGTGATGCATTTTATGGCAGAATTAATAGAGCAATGGTTGCACAAAAAGTTGATTCGATAAGATCTAGTGATAATATTTTATATAAAAAGTATCCAATTATTAAAACAGATGGTGGCTCAAATAGAGATCTTGGTTACCTTGCCGCATTTGATGTTCTAGATTGCAAAATAGGCAAATATTTAATGGCACAAAGCAATGGTTTACCTAAAGTCATACTTATGGCTCTACAATTAGCATTTACATCTTTAATGGGGTTTATTTGTGCAGTTACAGTAGTTGTTTACGCATCAATGATGTTTATTGTTTTAATAAAGGTTGCACAAAATTATATAGTGGGAATGACAGCATTAATATTCATGATGTACATATCGCCAATTACAATACCATGTTCATTATTTAGCTTTACAAAAGGCGTATTTGACAAATGGAAGGGAATTCTTGAGTCTTATGTTGTATATCCACCTGCGTCATTTATTTTAATTCCATTTATTATGAAAATATCCGATATGGTAATGTATGGTCATGGCGATTCATACGATGCCACAAAATTATTTAATTCAGATGGTTCAATAAGCGATAAATGTTTTGACGGCAACACAAAAAACTTAGATGACATAAAAGATGCACCATATATGTGTTTATTACAAACTCTATCATCTAAATATAGCTGGACACCAATTGTTATGGCAAGTATTATCTTTTTACCAATTATACCCATTGCCGCTATTTTAGCTACTATGTTAATTATGCAAGCTGTGATAAGTGGATCGGAACATTATTTAATGCAGGTATTATTTTATAAATCAATATCTGCGCTAATAACAATGGCAATCACGCTTGAATTAATTGATAAATTTGAAGAAACACTAAAGGATATCCTAGGCGGAGGGGACATGGGTATTAAGGGTGGAATAGACAAAATTAGCTCAAATATAAGTATAGGCGGAATTGCACAAGGTGGAGCAAGTGCAATAGCTGGAGTTGTAAGTGCTGGACGAAATGCAGTTGGTGGATCTGCGGCAAAGTTGGAAACTAAACGCAATGAATTAAAAGCTGGTGAAGGAAGTGACATGAAGACTGGATTAAAAGAAGATGAAGAAGAGGATAAAGATAAAATATAAGTAAAATATTAAAAAATATTTCGCATTAATATCAAAATTACATGCAACGTATGAGTAGAATCAAGGTTAAATAAAGATTTATCTTTTAAAAAAAATAAAATTTCATCGTATATTTGAAAATAATTATTTATATGCATGGCGTCATTTTTATTTCTAGATTTTTTAATTACATCATTAATTTTATCATTATTTAAAATATTACTCGGAAGTAAAAACCTCTCATTTGAAATTGGATTTAAAAATTTTAAAAGATATAATATGGATTTTTTTAGTATTTCAAAATCTATTTGATTATCTTTTTTACCCATTAAACTTTCAATATCACTTAAATTAAGTGTTTCTTGAAAAATAAAATTACACAATTGACAAATTATAGTTAAGATTCCATCTTGCATTATTTTTTTTGCTGTAAATATACTGGAATTTGATAAATCTTTTAATATTTTGGCATCTTGTAAATTTATTAATTTTATAAAATCATCCAAGAAAAAATTTTCATAATCTGTGTTTAAAACATATTGCAAAATTGATCTTGACCTAATTGTTTTAGTTAATTTAGATAAATCATGGTTAATTATGAAAAAATATGTATTGTTTTGTGGCTCCTCAAGCATTTTAAGCATTGCATTCAATCCTTGGTTATTAACTACATCTATGCAGTCAATTATAACAATTTTTACACTTGAAAATGATGGCTTCAAAGACATAAAATGAAATATAGTCCTTATATTATCAACGGATATTGCTTTTTCATTTTCTATAATTAACAAATCTGGGTGACATTTTTTATTAACTAAATTCAATCCAAAATGTAAATTTTTTAATAAAATATGTTCAACAATTGAATCAATTAGATATCTTTTTCCAATACTTTTTACTCCATAAAATATTACACTGTGATGAAGTTTTTGATTATCAAATAATATCGTTATATCTTGATATATTCGTTTATGTTGATCTTTTAGACTTATAAATTTAAAATTATTTTTAGGTAAAATATTACTTTTCTCATCTTTAATTAAAATATCCTTTATTACTATATCAACAGTTGATATAGTATCTTCTTTTATATTTTTTTTACTTTCAAAACCAAAAAGACCATCCATTGCTTGACTTGTATATTTTTATATAGTAATATGTCATAAATTAAAATCAATAAAATGTCTGAAATTATATTAAAAGTTGAAAACTTATCTAAAAAATATATAGAAATTAATAGAGAAATGATGATTTTCAAAAATATTTCATTTGATATAAAACAGGGAGAAAGTCTGGCTATAGTTGGACCATCCGGTTGTGGAAAAACAAGTTTACTGCAAATAATAGGACTAATGGATTTTGATTATAATGGAAATGTGGTTATCTTAAATAAGAATATACAAAGAATAAGTGAAGATGAAAAAAAAATAATTAGACAAAAAGATATTTCATTTGTACATCAATTTCATCACTTATTTCCGGAATTTTCCGCAATTGAAAATATCATTATTCCACAATTAAATCTTGGAATTAATAAGAGTGTCGCAATAAATTGTGCAATGAAAATTTTATATGATTTAAATTTAAACGATAAAAGTAATAAAAATTTATGGCAACTATCGGGTGGAGAGAGACAAAGAATAGCTATGGCAAGAGCCATAATAAATAAACCAAAATTAATTTTAGCTGATGAGCCAACAGGAAGTTTAGATAGTAAAACAAGTGAAGAGGTTATAAACTTGTTAATAAATTTGTGTAAAATCAATTTATCATCCTTAATTCTAGTTACTCACAATAACTTAATTGCAAAAAAATGTGATAATATTTTGAATATGTTTTAGTGCTAAATAATGCTAATTTTTAAGAAAGCTTTAAGAATTACTACATTACTATAAAATACTTACCAGCATCTATTTTATCAGAAAGAGATAATTTTTGTATTCCACTTCTAAGACACTTTAAATCCTCTTTAGATAACTTATTTCTATATATAGACCTATCTCTAAACATTTTTGAAACCATTTTTTGATTTTTTTTGCCTATCTTTGAAATAACTTTATAATCTACGTGACCTTTATGTTGTAGAATATCTTTTGCTTTTTCAATTGAAGTACTCAAAGTCTCGCTATCTTCCATATTCAATTCTTTATAAATTGATGTTGCAAATTCTTTTCCAACTTTAACAGCTTTAACCTCACAAGGAGTCATTTCTTCTGGGTATTTTCTTCCATCTGACCAATAATTATAAAATTTAGCTCTTTTGTTGCCATTAGAGTAAGCTATATAAGTTAAAACTATCAAAACAATAAAAATAAAAGGTATTGTAATATAAGGTCTGTTTTTAGTGTAAAAGGCTTTAATTGAAAACATAATAACAAAAAACAATAATTTATACTAATCTTCAGCTAATTTGAAGCCATTTTCAGACAATTTTTGTATTACCTCATTCAATGATTTTTTACCAAAATTTTTCATTGAAAGTAAACGCATTGGGCTCTTTTTTGCAAGCTCACTAAGATTTGATATAGACATTTTTTTCAAACAATTGCTGGTTCTGACACTAAATTCAACATATTCAATAGGCTTGTCAACAACTTCTTTGTCAATTTTATTGGAAATAGATGTAATGTCTTTTTTCTGAAGTTTATTATTAAAATCTATCTCAAGGGATAACGAACTTTCATCGAAATTAACAAATGGAATTAGAACATCTCTCATCAAAGAAGATGCAATACCTATGCAATTTGCTGGAGACGTAGATCCATTTGTAGTAACTTCAATTGTTAATTTTTCATAGTCGGTTTTTCCATTATAGGTAACGCTGTCTATCATGAAAGATACATTTTTTACTGGGGTGTAGAATTTATTTAAATAAATTCTTCCAGTTTTGTAATCTTTAATATTATCGTGATTAACTATTTTAACACCAAATCCAGATTGTATTGAAATATCAATAGATATATCGATTGAAGAAGATGAAACTGTAAACAGGTAGCAATCTGGATTAACAATTTCAACCCCTTGAGGGCAAGAAATCGAGGATGCATTAACAACACCGGATTTTTTTATATTTAAAGTTAAAATTCCATTGTTAACTTTATCGGCTTTAATGACTATATTCTTTATATTTAAGGCTATATTCATTACATCCTCAATTACTCCATCTATAGAGCTGTACTCATGACTAATACCTTTGAAGCTAATCCAATCAACACAAACACCTCTTATGGAAGAAAGTAGTATTCTTCTTAATGAGTTGCCTATTGTTACACCAAATCCTTTTTCTATTGGATGTAAAACAAAAGTAGAAAAATTCTCACTTGTCTCAATTTTTGTCATCTTAAGAGGTTTGACGAAATCGGAATAAACTGATAGATCTATTTCTGACATATATTTAACTATTATAAAACAATAAACTAAACTCTTCTTTTACTTGGTGGTCTACATCCATTATGAGGAAGACCAGTTCCATCTTTTAAAACTGTTATTTTAAAATATTGACTTAAAGCTTGAATGGCACTCTCTCTTCCAGAGCCAGGCCCTTTCAATACAACACTTACAGTTTTTACGGCCCATTCAGAGATTGCTCTTATTGCAGCATCTTGAACCGCAACACTTGCTGCATAAGGTGTACTTTTTTTCGCACCCTTAAAGCCACATTTGCCAGCACTTGACCAAGTCAAAACATTTCCATTTAAATCAGCAAATGTAACAATAGTGTTATTAAAAGTTGCATTTATGGTAACTAGTGCAACAGTTACATTTCGTGAATTTTTCTTTTTAACTACAGACATATGCAAAATTATTTTTTATTTAAAGATGACACAGATTTTCTTTTTCCTTTTCTTGTTCTGGCGTTAGTTTTAGTTCTTTGTCCGTGCACTGGTAGACCCAATTTATGCCTCAAACCCTTGTAAGATCTTATCGCTATTAATCTTTTAATGTTTTTTTGAATATCTCTTTTTAAGTCGCCCTCTATAACAAGTTTTTCTTCTATATATTTTCTTATAAAATCAAGATTATCCTCAGATAGATTGCATAATTTTTCATTGTAATCTATTTTACTATCAAGACATATTTTTTTTGCTAAAGCTGGACCAATACCATATATGTAGGATAAGGAGCACCAAATTGCTTTTTTTGCTGGAATATCTACACCTAAAATTTTTATTTTCATATTCATATATTTAAATTATAAAATAGTTGAACCCGATGATACTAATAGATCTTTTAAAGATTTAGAAAAAATTATTCCCGAAAATGATAACTTTCCATCAAACTCTTTAAGTCCGTCAAAGATTACTTTTGCATTTTGATTTTTTTTCAATAAACCTATAGAGTAGAGGCTTTCAGTTGAAATTACTTCGTTTGAATTTAAAATTTTATTATCAAACATATAAAGTAAAGTTGAAAACTTCAAAGTTAAATTTTTCGTAACATGAGAATTAAATCCTCTTTTTGGCAAAAACCTTGCCATTGAGGTTTGGCTTCCGAAGCCTCTGACTTTTAAATTATATTTTCCAGATCTAGCTCTTTGCCCTTTATGCCCTTTTCCTGCAGTTTTACCTTGCCCAGAACCTATACCGCGACCTTTTCTCTTTGCTTTTGTCGTAGTTTTTATTGGTTTTAAAAAATTATAAATATTCATATATTAAGAATTTGAAATACCAAGAAGACTAGTGTAGTAACCTTTTGTTTTAATTTTCATTAAAGCGTCTAATATTGCTTTTGATACATTATGTGGATTTGAAGATCCGTGAACCTTTGAAACTAAATCAGATATCCCAAGACATTCACAAAAAGCTCTAATAACTGGACCACCAACTACAGATGTTCCACTTTTTGCAGACAATAATAAAACATTAGTGCTACACCAAGAACCTTCTGTTAAATGGTGTATTGTTGATCTTTCTCCAGAAGGTGTCATAACTTTTTTAATAGGAATTGAGTAAAGATTATTTTGGGCCATTTTTAAGGCTTTAGCTTCAGCTAATTTCATCTCAATATCATTCCCAAGTCCAAGACCTATTATTCCCTTTTGATTACCTATAACAACTAAAACCGAGACTGACATTTTTCTACCACCAGCTCTAGTATTAGAAACTCTTGAAATTTTTATAACTCTATATACAAATTCAGAATCTCTAACATTTTTTCTTGCAATTTTTTTTGATGAAAACATATTATTATATAATATTAAAAAAACTTTGATTAAACGCCTTCACTCTACCGTGAAATATATATCCCGATCTATTAAAATACATATCAGAAATATCGATACCCAAAGAAGAAATTTTATTTCTAAAAAAAGAACCAAACTTAATGCTAGATTCAATAGATGCAAAATTTGTTAAATCTTTATTATCTACTTTAAAGTCTTTAGATGATGTAGCACTTCCCATTAATGTCTTTTTTTCTATTGTGTCATAAATATAAGCAGACATATTTTTGGAACTCTTGATAATTAAAACTTCATATCTCTTAGATCCCGAATTTGCTCTTATTTTTTTCAAAATAGACTTTCTTTTAGAATTAAACATAAAAAATACAATAATATTATTTTTTCCCACTTTTCACTTCTTTTCTTATAATATTGTCACTTGAGCAAAATATACCCTTACCCTTGTATGGTTCGACTTTCTTTATACTTTTTATATAAGAGGCAAATTCCGACAATTTTTGTAAATTAATACTAGTTAAATGCAAAACTCCAGCTTCTGGAATAGATATATTAACATAATTTGGCTTTTGGATTGCAACCATATGACTTAATCCAATATTAAGAAATAATAAATCATCCAATATTTCACATTTAAAACCTATCCCAACAATTTTCAATACTATTAGATGTCCGGTGGTTACTCCTTTTATTGAAGAAGATAAACATCTAACAAAAGTTCCCAAAATTCCTCTTGTTTTTGAAGATGGTTTAGATTTAAATGATGCATAAATTAAATTGTCCACTGAATTGTCAATTAAAATATTTTGAGGCACAGGAAGATTTAACTCTCTAGAATCGGAAGATATATGTAGATTTTCATCATCAAGTAACTCAATTTTAACATTACTTGGTATGGCTATTGGTTTTTTAGCAATTCTAGACATAAAACTATACAATAAATAACACCTCTCCTCCAACATTAGCTTTAATTGCATCAACTGCAGACATCAAGCCTTTTGATGTAGACAAAACAATCAATCTAAATGGACTCTTTTTGACTAAAATCTCAATATCAGAAACTTTTGCACGAATTTTACGGGAAGGCTTAGAAATGGAATGCAAATACTTCATAGGGTTTACGCCATCTTTATCTAAGTTAATACATACATCTAGCATTTTTGTTTCTGTATTTAGCTCATACCAAGAGATAAATCCATTTTTTACAAGTAAATCCAAGGATTGCGATACAATTTTAAAGTTAGGAACTTTACACAAAGAGAATGCATCAGACCTATAATTTTTTAATCTACTGACTAAATCAGCAATATTATGAGCACATGACATATTTTTATCAAACTTTTTTTACACCAGGAAGAAAACCAAACCAAGCAAGATTTCTAACGAGACACCTACTCATGCCAAAATCCCCAATATAACCTCTAGGTCTACCAGTAATTTTACAACGATTTTTCAATCTAGTTATTGACTTTGATCTAGTTTTTGTAAGGTAAAACAACTTTACTACATCTCCTGCATTTAGTTTTTTTCTTTTTTCCGATCTATCATCTTTGGACGCTAGTATTTTGGAATTCCACCTATTTGTTTTAACAACTTTAGATAATTTTGCCATAATTTTAAATAAAAGGTATATTAATTTTACTCAACAAGAATTCAGTTTTTTTAGAATCACTGCAACTAACGGATAGGGCAATATTTAAATCATTTGTAAAATTACATTCATACATGATTGCAGATTGACCAGGTATTGTAAAAGATAAATTACCAGCTTTATCAAAAGATTTTTTTAGCCCCTTAAAGTCCCTTAATCTTGGAAGTGCAGAGTAAATAAGTCTATCCAAGAAATGAAAAATTTTCTTACCTCTTAAAGTGCAAATCACAACCAAGGGTTGACCTTCTCTTATTTTAAAATTTGCATTTGAAAATGTTGCATTTTTTATAACAGGCAAAGATCCAGTTATAATCAACATATCATTAAATACAGAATCAACAATTTTTTTATCATTTCCCATGCTACTTAAATTAAAAGATAGAGATATTTTGGATATTTTTGGCACTGCATGTATATTTTGTATATCAAATTCTTTTTGCATTTCAGGTATAATTTTTTTATAATTTTCAATAGTTGATATCATATTTTTAAATTAAAGATATATTGGAAAAATGAATTGGGATTTCTTTTGGGGTTAAAACTTTAGAATTTCCATCCTCAGATGTACCTAAATTAAACTTATAATTTATTCCTTCCAATAACACAAAATTTCCTTTTATTTTTTTGACTTTAGCTGTTTTATTTTTAAAATTTCCAGTCAAAACTTTGATGATTGAATTTACTTTTATAGTTTTTTTATTTTTAGCCATATTTTTAATTAAACAACCTCACTAGCAAGGGATAATATTTTCAAGAACATAGGATTTTTTCTTAAATCAGATGGAACTGGTCCGAAAATTCTAGTACCAATTATTTCAAATTTATCGTTAAGGAGAACAACGGAATTACTTGAAAACTTAAAGGAAGAGGAATCAGGTCTAACTGAGTTTTTCTTTACTCTAACTATAACAGCTTTAAATTTATCTCCTTTTTTAATCTTGCCATTACTAATTACTTTTTTCACAGTAACTCTAATTAAACCACCAACTCCAAGTGAATTTTGTTTATTTCCTGCATACAAATGTATACACTGAGAAATAATTCCACCTGAGTTGTCACAAACATTTAAAACTGTTTCTTTTTGTATCATATAAAAATTAAATCTTTTTTTCAGCAAAATAGTGCTTTGTTTTAGAAATTGGTCTTATTTTGTATACTAAAACTTGTTCACCAATTTGTAGTTTTTTATCATTGTGTTGACACATAAAAAATGATGCTTTTCTTATGATTTTTCCAGTTTCGTGCTTCACGTTTACAACTCTTTTAATTCTAATTGTGCTTCCGTCCAAAATGGATACTACATGACCAGTGAAATCTGCCACTTTATTTTCTTTGTTAAAATTAAACATAATAAAACTATCTCTTAATTATTTGAACTTGATAAATTATATTTTGCAAGAAGTTTTTTTATTTTATTTTTTGCATTTCTTTTTTCATTGATTAAATCTTTGTCAATTGACTTTGTTGACTTTGATTTAAAAGATGAAATAAATAAGTCTCTGTGCAGAGAAAAAATATCTAATTCCTGAGATTCATTATGTGGTTTTTTTTTGTTCATATAAAAAAGAAATTTTAATTAAATATAAATTTTTTACTAATAAAAGTACATTTTGTAGATAATTTTGCTGATGCTTTTTCCAATGCATTTTTAGCTACAACCCTCGAAACTCCATCAATTTCAAATAAAACTGATCCTTTTTTTACATTGTAAACATAGCAGTCAACTCCACCTTTTCCCGATCCCATTCTTGTTTCAAGAGGCTTTTTAGTTACTGGAAGTTTGTGCATAGTTTTTACATATAAAACTCCACCGTTTAATTTTATATACCTCATTATCACTTTTCTAGCTGCCTCTAGGGTTTTTTCAGATAACCTAAAACCCTCTAAGGACCTTAAACCAAAAGCTCCGAATGATATTGAAGTGGATGTAGATATTCCATTGCTCCTAATTTTTCTAACTTTTCTATATTGATGAGAAGGCATTTTAAAATCAAACAAACGAATTAACCCTATTTATCCATACTTTTATACCCACAATTCCATACTTAGTTAGAGATGTTTTGTAGGCATAATCTATATCAGCTCTTATTGTGTGTAGCGGAATTGAGCCAACTTTAAAAACTTCACTTCTAGCTATTTCGGCACCATTCAATCTTCCAGAAATAATAACTTTCATGCCAAGGGCACCATTTCTAGTTGATGCATCTAAGGCATATTTGATAGATTTTTTATAAGATTTACCAGATGACACACTTGAAGAAATGATTAATGCAACTATATTTGCATCTAACTCAGGCTTTTTTACACCTCTTACTGAAATGTTAATATCGCTATTACTTAATTTTGATATGTCTGACTTTATTTTTTCAAGAAGATCTATTTTACCAAGTATTGAAGATGTTTTAGATGACATTATTATTATATCAACTTTATTATTCACTCTAGATATTTTAACACATGATATTAGACATTTTTGCTCATACTGAACAAGGTAGTTTCTAATTTTAACATCTTCAATTGCTAAGTTTACATATTCTTTGCCAGTTGCAAACCAACTCGAAAGCCAATTTTTTTTAGAATCGGAAGTAAAAAGAAATCTACTAGACTTTTGACCCATAATTAATTATCAAACTCTGATACAAATATACTTAACATAGAATAAAATTTAGAATAAGAAGCAGATTTACCTCTTCCACGTGGCATGTGCCTTCTTAAGCTCTTATTTTTTCCAACTAAAACACTAGATATATATAAATTTGATGAATTCATGTTGAAATTATTTTCTGCATTTGCAACAGCAGATTTTAAACAATCTAGCACTAAGTTTGAAACTCTGCGATTACAAAACTTTAAAAGCAAAAAAGATTCATCAACAGATTTATCTCTTATAAGCGCACAGACCTCGTTCAACTTCAAGACACTTCCACGAATACCGGTTAAAGTTGAATTCGTTGTTTTTTTTGTAGATATTTTATTATTTACCATAAATTAAAACTAAACTTTTGAATTTTTATGCCCCTTGAATGTCCTTGTAAGAGAAAACTCTCCAAGCTTATGGCCTATCATACTTTCTGTAATTAAAACTGGTATAAATATTTTTCCATTATGAACTAGAAATGTTATACCTATAAATTCAGGCATGATAGTAGAACTTCTTGAATAAGTCTTAATATTTGCGTTAGTATTTGAAGATTTTCTGATTTTTGCAACAAGCTTCAAGATTTTTTCATCTATAACTGGCCCTTTTTTGAGTGATCTTGGCATATAAATAATTAATAACTATCTTTTCTTCTTGGATAAAATAAAACCATCGGTTCTCTTATTGCTTCTAGTTTTTTTCCCTTTACAATTTTTACCCCATGGACTCCTTGGATGCCCACCACCTGAAGTTTTACCCTCACCACCACCGTGAGGGTGGTCTACTGGGTTCATGGCAACACCTCTTACTGAAGGCCTAACTCCCATCCATCTAGACCTACCAGCCTTACCAATGGATACATTTATTTGGTCTTTATTTGAAATTTCACCTATACAAGCAAGACAATTTTGATGAATTTTTCTAACCTGACCAGATGGTAATTTTACTATAATATAATCACCATCTTTACCAGATATTTTTGCATAACCACCAGCGGATCTAACTATCTGCGAACCCTTGTATGGCTTAAGTTCCAAGCAATAAACGCTTATACCAAATGGAATGTTTTTAATGGGAATTATACTTCCTGGTAAATTTTCAATAAAAGTTTCATTGAAATAGAATTTTGAACCTATATTTAACCCTTCTGGACGAATAACATACGATAACTCATTAAGATTTTTTCCAGATGTACATCTCACTAATGCTATTGGAACATTTCTATTTGGGTCATATTGAATACTTATGGTTTCAAACCAAGAGCCCATTTCTTCTTTTTCCCACTTAAAATTTATTTTTCTATATGCCTTTTTATGACCAGATCCTCTTCTTCTTGAAGTAATATGACCATGATTATCTCTACCAGATGAACTTTTTAATTTGCAAACTAAATGCTCTACTCTTTTTGTGTTATCTTTGTAATCTTTTATAACAGGATTATAAAATCTCATTGAAGGAGTGGTTGGATTAATTTTTTTTCTAACAGCTATACTCATATATTATATCTCACCAATAGAACCAGAACTCAACTTAACATATGCAATCTTTTCTTTTTTAATGGATCTATTTCCTTTAAATGACTTAGATAGAGAGTTGCGAATCAGAGTGTTAACGCTTGAAACTTTAACGTTAAAAATTTCTTCGACAGCTTTTTTAATTAAAATCTTATCCGCCTTATTTTCAACAAAAAAGCAATAATGGGATGAGTCTATTTTATTAGTTTTATAAGTTTTATCCGTAAGATGTCTTTTCTTAATAACATTATAAAGTTTTATATTTTTAATAGTTTGAACCGCTAACATTATTTAGATAAAACAACATTTAATTGACTTAAGGCGTCTGAAGATATTATTAGTTTTTTTGCCTTAAATATTTCATGAACAGAAAAGGACAATGGGTTATATATTCTAACATTTTCAATATTTCTTACAGATTTATAAAAATTAGAATTTTTACCGTCAATTGATAAAAATAAAATTCTTTCGCCAATTTTTATATTTAACTTAGAAAGTAAATTTAAAGCATTTTTCGTTTTGCATTCATCAAAGATTAAAGAATCTATAATAAAAATAGAGTTATTTAGTATATGATTTTCTATTCCCATTCTTTTTGCTTTTTTTGTGGTTTTGGAATTTATTTTAACCGTTACTCTTTTTGCACGAGGACCATGCGCAACTCCACCACCAACGTGCTGAGCTGAAACTTTTGATCCCTGTCTTGCGCTACCAGTTCCCTTTTGTTTAAAGGGCTTTTTTCCAGTTGCTGCAACTTCGGAAATATCCTTTGTATGAGCTAAAGGCTTTTTAGAATCAAAACTTTTCATCATATCATAGTTATACTCAGATAAAAATTTCGGATTTAAGGCTTCAGAAACTAAAGATAAATTTGCATATTCACTTGCCTCGTCTCCAGATATTTTTCTAATTTTTATAGATGCAGACATATATTAAGAATTTATAATCAATTTAATACCATTAAAACAAACTCCCGAATTGGAATTTAACAATGAAGATTTTTTAATTGCCGTGGAAATCTCAACATTGCAACCAGAAAAACCAGCAACGGATCCAGAAACGAATATCATTCTTTCTTCTTCCAAAACATTAATAATTTTAAGACTTTGGATGCAATTTAAGGTTGATCCCATATGTCCAGCCATTTTTTTGTTTTTAAATACTTTTCCCGGATCTTGCCTTTGACCAGTTGAACCATGGGATCTATGAGAAAGTGAATGCCCATGAGAAGCTTCTTGACCAGCAAAGTTATATCTCTTTACAACACCTTGAAATCCTTTACCTTTAGATACAGATCTTACATCTATATAACTTCCCAAAAGTGTTTTAAAATCTATTTCAAATTCATCACCAATTACAAAGCAAGACATGTTAGTTTCATTTGAAAATCTAAATTCTTTTAGATTTTTCAAAAATGGCAAATTATTTTTTTTAAAGAATTCTTTTTGGGGTTTATTTATTAATTTTTCTCTTTTAATTTCAGATCCAACTATAACAGCATTATATCCATCTCTTTGTTTTGTTTTAATTCCGGCTATATACTGAGAATCAATATGTAAAGCTGTACAAGGAATAACGGACCCATCTTTATTAAAGTAAGAGGTCATTCCACATTTCTTTCCAATTAACCCGAAAGCTGATTCCATATGTTAAATAAACAAAACAATCTTGATAGAAAAATGAATGCATCTATAAATATTAAATTGCAAGTATTTTTTGAAAAAAGTTTGCAATTTACTTAAATAGTATAAATTTTAAGTGATTTTGTCTAATTAAAAATTATAAATAAAATGATATTGCAACGATTAAAAAGTTATAAAAATATATATCATGTATATTTTATGTCAATTATATATAATATTTTAGATCAATATATTATATATAATAAAATTATTTTAGAATCCAATATATCAACAGTTAAAATAATTGATATATATTCATTAATAGCTGTTTTATCAAGTTTTTCATTAATTCTATCTGGCTTTATATTTGATAAATTTGGTAGAAAAATTTTATTTAAATTATCAATTTTGCTTTCAATAATAACTCTTTTACTTTTAATTTTATCAAGTTACAAAATATTTTATATATACATATACGCACTTTTATCACCAATTTCCAATAATTTTACCTTTGGAAAAAATGAGGCATCTTTATACCAAAGTACCAAATATGAGTTAAAAAATATCAATCTATTTCCAAAAATATTATCTTATTTTTATGGAATAACAGATTTAATAAAATTACTGGGTGCTGTCATGACGGGAATTTTAATTTCCTTTGGAGATAAAAATTTAATAAATATTGTGCTTTCTATTTTAATAGTAATTAAAATTTTTATATTTTTTATAACAAAAAATATACCAAATATTGAACAAAGTAATGCAAAAATATCTATTTTAAACTTAGCTATAAATAATATAAAACAAAATAAACAAATACAAAAAAGAATATTAATATTTGGGTACTATACATCAATAATGTATATATATAAAGAATTTATAACAATTGCAACAAGGGTTTATGAACAAGATTTTTCTAAAATTATATTTTTTAAATCAATATATCATTCATGTATGGCAATTGGTTGCATAATTCCAATTTTAATATCAAAAATATTAATAAAAAATAAAACAATTTTTATACACTTTATGCCAATATTTTTAATTTTTGCAATGTTTTTAGCGTCAATTTTACAAAACTATTATGGAGTTATGTATTGCATTTGTGCTATTTCTTTGTCATTTTGTGCATTTGAAATTTCATCAGATTTTGACATAGACACCAATATCAATCCACAAATACTTGGCTTGACTAATTCAATAATATGGTTTACATCGTCAGCAATTGGAGCAATTATGTCTTGTATAATGAGTATTTTAGCTCGCATTATAGATGAAAAATATATAATTTCAATAATTTTAACTTTATATTTATGTATAGCTTTAATACTATATTATAATGTCAAAATTAAAGATAAATAAAGTATATTTAATTTTTTATTATTTTTATTTCCAATTTACTAAATAATAATCATTTGGTAAATTTAAAATTACTAACATAAAAAAATAAGGTATTTATAGTTTTTTTAGCCTTTGTCACGCTTTAAATGTAAACCACATATTGCCATAAATAAATATACTTTTATGTAAATATTTTTTGAAAGCAAAAAAAGATTGCATTTTATTGTATTTGACTTCAAGAAGCATACTAAAGAAAAATTTTCTGAAAAATGTTGCTTTTTTTATTATATTTTTTAACTATTAGTGGGCAAATTTGGCTTTACAAAGTTTTTGTTTTTTAATAAAACAACTAGAGTTTTTGACGGTGTAATGAACCGTTTTTACGAGCAAATAATTTCTGGAATGTGGGCTTTGTCTATTTGCGTTTTAATAGAAAATAATTTAAATGAAATAATAATTCATAAACATAATGTAAATTTCATTGGTCTTTATTTATTTTTTGGCTTTACAAGTATAATATTTGCAGTTTCATCTTTTGCACTACCAAGAATAAGACAAAGAACTTTAAGAATTGAAATTCAAACATTACTAAGAAAGCAAAAAATAAATGCATCACAGAAGCTTGAAATACTAGAAATATTAAAAGATACACTCTCGTGTAAAGACATTTTTAGCAAGGAAGGCTTTTGGCAATTCGTGATGTCTAATTTATTTAATTTTACAATTGTAACCTTTTACTTTGCACTTGAAAGTGCCCTAAGTGTTCTTTATTGTAATACCAGTCATATATTTATTGCATCTATTTTTGCATTAATTTTCATAATGTGTATACTACTTGAATGGGCGTTAGATTCCTTCTTTACAAGGAAATTTTTAGGAGAAAATAACTCAATAAGTTTTGAAAAAGATGTAAAAAAGCAACTAGTTATAAGTGTAATGAGTATCATAGGAAGAGATTCATTTAGATCGTCCATGAGTCAAATTATTTTTGAGGATGCAATAGATGATGTACTTGCTATATTGAATGTTCAAACCCAAAAGCTTCCATCTATAAAGGATTCACTTGATAAGTAAAATTAGATTTTACCTCAATAAACCTTTCTTGAGTATCGTTAATGGCGATGTTTATGTTAATATATTTAATGGAACTCTCCAAAATATATTTAGAGATTAAATCTGGCCATTCAATTATTATTAAGGCTTTTTCAAAATTTTCAAATACACCTATTTCATATATTTCAGATTTATCTTTAATTCTATATAAATCATAATGTAGTATTTTTTTATTTTTAGTTGACTTATATTCATGACAAATAGAGAATGTTGGGCTGTCTACGTTATTAACATTTACATTACACAATACAGCAATAAGATACTTTGTAAAAAAAGTTTTCCCTACCCCAAGATCTCCATTTAACAAAATCACAATGGAATCTTCACATAAAAATGAAATATTTTTTGCAAAACTTGACATTTCATCTTTGGTGGTTATTTTAAATTTATAATCGTATATTTGCATGACGCAAGAATATCAAAAAAATGCACAAACTAGAGCCAAAAGAACTATAAGTGGAATAATTAACGAAGTCAAGAATATAAAAAAAAATCGGATTGACAAAGAAGTACATGAAATAAGAAGTAAAAAAACTATTAATATTTTAAACAAAAATTTAAAACCCTCGTCAAAAGATTGGCTAAAAAGACACATAAACGATAGATTTGTAAGTCAAGCTAAAAAAGATGGATATATATCAAGAGCTGCGTATAAATTAACTGAAATAAATCAAAAATTTAAAATTTTTAATACTCAATCAACAAATATAATTGATCTTGGCGCTTCACCTGGAAGTTGGTCTGAAGTTGTATTAAGAAATTTTCATCATAAAACAAACCTTGTAATGGTTGATTTATTGGATATGAAAAATGAACTTGAACAAAAAAATAATGTATTTTTCATCAAAGGAGATTTTACAGAAAATGCAATACAAAGTAAAATAATGGAAAAATTTAACAATCAAAAAATTCATTTGATTTTAAGCGATATAGCACCAAATATAAGTGGAATTAACGCCATAGATTCTCTTAAAATGATTGATATACTTGATAATATTATTGATTTTACAGAAAACAATCTTGCAAAATATGGAAATTTGGTATTTAAAGGCTTTCATGAATCGGTATCTTCTGAGCTTATGAGAAAATTAAAAAAAATGTTTACAAAAGTTAAAATTTTTAAACCAGAGGCATCAAGGCAATCTTCATCTGAGATTTATGTTGTTTGCATTCATAGATTATGATGTAATTTGATTAAAATATTGATAATTATACAAAATATTATAAGTTAAATTTATCTAATATTTTATTCATAATAGATTCTTCATCTAATTCAAAATAATTTAATAAATCTTCATATTTAGCAGATTCACCAAAAGACTCAATGCCTATAAATAAACCATTTTCTCCTATGTATTTATAAAACATATTGCCACATCCAAATTCTATAGCAACTTTAAAAGAGTTTTTTGTTATTGTACTAGATTTATATAAAATTGATTGTTTATCAAAAATAGAGATACATGGCATGGAAACAACATTTACAGACATCCTATGTTCATTTGTTAGTTTATTTGCAATTTTTAAAGCAATGGAAACCTCTGAACCCGTTGCTATTATTGATATTTTAGGTTCATCATAAAAACCAAATATTACATAAGCACCTTTTGATGCATGATTTGAATCTATATACAATCTATCCTTTACTAAGTTTCTAGGAAAATCAATATTTTGGCGAGAAAGTATTATTACAGATGCTAAATTTATATTAATTGCTATAGAATAACATTCCATTAGCTCAACTATATCACAAGGTCTAAAAACTTGTAAATTCGGAATCAGCCTTAAAGATGATATTTGTTCAATCGGTTGATGAGTTGGCCCATCTTCGCCTACACCTATTGAGTCATGCGTTAATATATATATAATTTTTTGCTTCATCATCGCCGACATTCTAATTGCAGGACGCATGTAATCCGAAAAGGCTAAAAATGTTGAAATAACGGGAATGTGGTTTCCATAAAGAGATATGCCATTTGAAATTGCAGCCATTGCATGCTCACGAACGCCAAAATTAATATAATTTCCTCTATATGATTTACCCGATATATCATTAGATTTTTCGGTTTTTATCATAGTTGAATTACCTAAATCTGCTGATCCATAAAGGAATAATTGTTCATCATCCAGTCCAGAAAGCATCATATTCAATGCTTTCCTAGTTGATATATGTACATCTTCTTTTATATAATATTTTTTTAATTCATTTACTTTTAAACTTATTTTTTCAATTAAATCTTTATCGATGGAATTATTGTATAAATTTTTTGTATTATTGTATAAATCTTCATTTCTAGTCCAAAATTTTCTCCATTGCGAAAGTAGCTTTGGAGGCATTTCAAATTCAGAATCTTTCCAATCTATAAGTTTTTTAAAATCATTAATGGAATCCATGTCAATTTCAGACCCATGAATAGCGTTGGTTCTTTGATTTTTACAATCTCCAAATCCAATAATGGTTTTAGCATTTATTAAAATTGGTTTTTTTATTTTATTTGCAGTAATTGTTGAAAAAGTTAACTTGATTTGATCAATATCATGTCCATCAATTTCAATAACTGTCCATCCAGAAGCCTTAAATCTTTCAACTTGATTTTCACTTGTTGAGGTATTTGTTTTTCCATCAATTGTTATTTCATTGTCATCGAAAATTAAAATTAAATTGTCTAATTCGTAATGAGATGCAAATGTAATGACTTCTTGACTTAAACCTTCCATTAAACACCCATCTCCAACTGTACAATATATTTTATGGTTTATGTCTGAATGTATTACAGATTTGGAAATTTTTGCAGCTAAGGCCATTCCAACGGCATTGCCAACTCCCTGCCCCAGTGGACCAGTAGTTGTTTCAATGCCTGCAAAAGTTCCATATTCTGGATGTCCTTTTGCATTTGAATTTAATTGTCTAAAATTTTTTATATCATTTATCGAAACATCTTCATATCCAGTTAAATAAAGCAAAGAATATAATAACATTGAACCATGGCCATTTGATATAATCAATCTATCTCTATTAAGCCAACTTGGATCGTGTGGATTAAACACAAAGAAATCTTTAAATAAAACTGTCATAATGTCAGCCATACCCATTGGCATACCAAGATGCCCAGATTTTGCATTATTTACTGCATCTATTGTTAAAAATCTTATACAGTTAGCTAATCTATTTTCAATTTTATTATATTTTTTAAATAATTCCAGCATAATATTTCATTCATACATGTTTGTAAAAGTATAAATTATTAAATTCAATAAAAAAACTTGTAAATTAATTTAATATATTCAGTATGATGTGTTTATAGTTTGATTGCTAAACTAAATTAATCAACAAAATTTTATTATATTTATGATATTAATGCATTATATTCTTACTAACAAAGAATTTGCACATCGTACAATACTAAACTCATTTCATAGATTAAATCAAATAAAAAGCATTTTAAAGCAAAGTGTCTTTGCAATTAAGTTATTATTATTACAATATATTTTTATAAAACTATGGCAGAAACTATGGCAAAAATCATTATCTCTGGAAATTTATCAAGTTACAAAATTGTTATGCTGGATAAGTACGGTAACATTCAAGATGTAATTTTTGGTGGAGAATCGTCAAAATCAATTAAGGCAAACATATATCTTGCAAAAGTGTCAAAAGTTGAGCCTTCTTTGCAAGCGGCATTTGTTGAATACAATGATGAAAAATTTGGGTTTTTACCATTTCCAGAAATTCATCCAGACTATTACAATAATAATAAAAATCTTTATGATGTTTTAAGTAATTTTAATACAAAAGAATCTAATAATGCAGCATGTGAAAATAAAAAAGAAATCTTAGATATAGATGAAAATGATGAAAGCCTAAATTCAATTGATAAAATTGAATTTACAGTATCAAACGAATATGCTGAAGAAAAAAAAGAAGTAATAATACAGCAAGAAAGAAAAAAATTTTTCATACAAGATGTTATTAAAGCTGGGCAATATATATTAGTTCAGGTATTTAGAGATGAAAGGGGAAATAAGGGTGCATCCTTGACAAGTTACATCACATTTCCAACAAAATATTGCGTTTTTACTCCAAATAATAGAAGGCTACATGGAGTTTCAAAAAGAATTCCAGATCAAAAAGAAAGGCAAAGATTAAGAAATGCAATAGATAAATTTAATATCAAGGGAGATTTTGGATTGGTTGTAAGAACGGCGGCATGTGAAGTTTTGGAGGAAGATTTAAAAAGGGATTATGAAAATGCTGTATCTTTATGGAATAAAATCGCTGAAAAAACTAAAGTAAATAAAATTGGAATAATAAATCAAGCAGAATCTGGAATTATTCAATCTATAAGAGATGTTGCAACAAAAAATGCCAAAATTATAACAGACAATCAAGAAATTGCAGAGCTTGTTGCAAATCTTTCAGATGTTATGAATATTAAAAAAGAACATATCATGGTTCATAGATCTCATGATTTAACTCTTTTTGATAAATTTAAAATTACAGAAAAATTAAATGATTTATATAAAGATAGGGTGAATCTTCCATCTGGTGGGTATTTAATCATTAATTACACAGAAGCATTGGTTGCAATTGATGTAAATTCTGGTAGATTGGTAAATGAAAAAGACATCGAAAACACCGCATTTAAAACAAATATAGAGGCAGCTGTGGAAGTTGCAAATCAATTAAGGCTTCGTGATATAGGTGGACTTATAGTTGTCGACTTTATCGACATGGAAGATGTAAATAACAGAAAAAAAATTGAAACAAAAATGAAAGAGGTGATTTCATTGGAAGATAGAGCTAGAGTGCAATTTACAACAATAAGTCACTTTGGTTTGATGGAAATTTCAAGACAAAGACTAAGAACCGGCTTTATGGAATCCTCAACAATAAAATGTGAAAAATGCAGTGGAACTGGTAGAATGTTTATGGCGGAAATGGTTCTGGAGGAAATATTTCAATGCATATCAAGTAATGTCTTAAAAAGGAAATTCACTCGATTAACAGTTGATACAAGTTTTGCAGTAGAATCAAGATTTTCATCTTACAATCAATCGCAAATATTGGATTTATGTAAAAAACATAACATACAATTTTCCATAAAAAGCTCTGCTGATGTACAACTTGATAGCTTCATATTAACTGGAATTAGCAAGGAAACTGGTGAAAATATTGATATCACTAAATTTTCAGGGTTATCAAAAATTGATGACTCACATGGTGGAATAAATGGCTGGGTTGGTGGAAGAGATGTTAAAAATATACCATCGCCAATCAATAAAAATAAAAAAAATAAAAACAAAGGGTTTGTTGAATCAATGATTTCAAAATTTTTATCTATATTTAAAGGTAAAAAACATTATAATAATAAAAAACCTTTCAATCAAGGAAAGGGGAGTTATAATAATAAAAATAAAACATATGATAATAAAAATTTTGGAGCAAAAAAACATTATAATAAGGGCAAAAGATATTAATTTATGTATTTATAAAAATGCATAATTAAGCTTTTTATAACAATAGTTTGATACTAAAAATTCCACATTACACCTGGTATGCCAACCATTTTACCAATTTGTTTTAGAATTGAAGCATTTTGGTTGATACCAGATTTTAATTTATATGAAAACTTAATTTCCCCATTTTTATTAATAAAAGCTTCAAAATGAAAATTCTTTAGACCGTTTAAAGTATTTTCAAGTTTTGCAATTTCGTTTATATGGCTTGAACATAAAATTGTTGTCTTAGTATACTTATGTAAATAAGTTAACACCCTTGTTGCAACCTCAATGCCATCTTCAAAAGAGGCTCCTCGTCCAAGTTCGTCAATTAAACATAGTGAATTTACATCTGCATTATTAACCATATCAGCAACTTCTTCAAGCTCTATGTAAAAAGTTGATTTTCCATCTTGCATTGCGTCCCAACTTCCAATTCTTGATATAATTGAATTTAATCGACCAATTTTCATACTATCACATGGCACAAAACATCCAATTTGAGACATAAAACAAATCAAGCCAATTTGCTTTAAATATACACTTTTTCCAGACATGTTTACGCCTGTAATAATAATTGTTTTATTGCTTTCATTTGAAATAAAATCATTTTTTACAACTTCTTTATCTGGAAAAATATTTTTATAAATTACATGATAACCTTGTTTTATTTCAATTATATTTTCTTGAACAATTATTGGCTTTATCCATTGATTTGCCTTGGATGCTGTGGTTAAAGAAAATAAAGCATCTATAAAGCCAACTAAATTACTATTTTTTTTAATAATTACTGAATGTTTAGATATTAATGCCGTAATTTCAATAATATTTTTTTTACTTAAAGATTTCAATTCCAATATTTCATTTTCTTGAATACATAATAATTCAAATACCTGAGATACCAGTGATGTAATTGTATTTTCTATATTTAAAATTAATTCAGAGTTACAGATAAAAATTAATAATTTATTCATTCTTGTAATACTTATAATAAAATTTATTATATCAAATTCTGTCATTTTTTCATTAATAATTCTAAATATCATTCTATCTACATCACCAATATCATATAACATTATCTTTAAATCATTAAAGGCATCTTCGTTTAATAAAAAATATTCTATAAAATTTAGTCTTTCTTGAATATTGTTATTTGTTACTTTTAAAAGCATTGCATATAGAAATCTTTTACCCATTGCAGTTAAAGTGTAATCAAGTACATTTAAAAGGGTGTTTTTGTCATTATTTTTTTCACTTATTATTGAAAGTGAAAGTAAAGTTGATGTTGGAATATAAATTTGATTTTGATTATATCTTTTTTCAATCCAGTCAATAGTAAATTTAATACTAGGATTGATATTTGCAATGTATCCAAAAATTTGCCAAAATAATTTTTTTTCTTTATTAGTAAGTAAATGTCCGCCAGTTATATTATTAATATTTTCATTTATCACTAATAAATCTTCACTTATTGTAATTACGTTAAAACCATCTATATTGATATTTATTGTAAAATCTTCTGAAATTAAAATTTCTTTACAACCGTATAATAGTAACTTTTTTGTAATGCTATCTCTATGTATTTTTGTGTATTCGATAAATGCTTCTCCCGTTGATATATCTATAAATAAAATAGCAACATTTTTACTTAAAATAGCCATAGATGTTATATAACAAGCATTTACAGAATAAGATAAATCAGCATTTAAATGAGATGTAGATGGTGTAATTATATCAGATACAAATCTTTGATATTTTTTATTTTCTTTTTTAACCTCCTCATCTACAATTACAACTGAAAAACCCTTCTCCATTAATTTTTTGATATATTCTGTTTTATTTTTAACTGGAAAACCGCACATTGGAATTTTTTCTTTATCGCATAATTTTATAGTTTCTTTAATGTTTAAAACCTGTGAGATTTTTTTAACATCAAGTCCAAAAATTTCGTAAAAGCTACCAATTTTAAATAAAATAATTTTATCTAAATTTCTTTGCTTGAGTGAATTATATTGAGATATTATACTTGCATTATTATCTATCATGTTGTTGTTTTATATATAACATTATGGACATAATGGCAGCAGGGTTTATGCCTGAAATTTTAGCAATAGATGAAATTTTATCAGGTTTTGCAAGTTCAAGTTTTTCAATCACTTCATTTGAAAGTGCCTTAATATTTTTGTAATTTATATCATTTGGAATTTGCATATCTGTATTATTATTTAAGCTTTTCAATTCCTCTTTTTGCCTTTCTATATAAAAATGATATTTTTCATCAACATGCACTGCAAATTTTGCCTTTTGTGAAAAGCATTTTACATTTTGATAAATTTCTTCAATTTTTTCAAAAGTAATATCTTTATTTCGAAGTAATTGAAGTAAATTTTGCTTCACTCCATCTTGGGATAAATTAACATTATAATTTAGTAATTTTACTGGAGTTATATATTGACTTGATAATTCATTTTTTAAATTTTCAATATCATTAATATGTTTGGTAAAAATTTCTATTCTATTTTTAGACACAAGTCCGAAATTCATTCCAATTTTAGTGAGTCTTAAATCTGCATTATCATTTCTAATACTAAGGCGAGATTCTGCACGAGATGTGAACATTCTATATGGCTCTCCATTTACCCCAAGATTAGTCAAATCATCAATCATGACTCCAATAAATGATGTATTTCTATCTAAAATAAATTCTTTATTGTTACCAAGTGCATAAAATGCAGCATTAACGCCAGCAACTATACCCTGCCCCGCCGCCTCTTCATACCCAGTTGTTCCGTTTATTTGGCCAGCCATAAAAAGTCCATCAAAATCTTTCAATGCAAGAGTTTTTTTAAGGCACCTTGCATCTATGTAATCATATTCAATTGCGTATCCATATTTTTCAATTTTACAATTTTCAAGACCTGAAATTGTTTTAATAAACATATCTTGTAAATCAATTGGTAAGGATGTTGAAATACCATTTGGATAAACTAAATTACTATCCAATCCTTCAGGTTCAAGAAATATTTGATGCCTATCACGATGAGAAAATCTTCTTACTTTATCTTCAATTGATGGACAATATCTTGGTCCACGAGATGAAATTTGTCCATTTTGAACTGGAGTTCTGTCTTTGTTTTCAGATATTATGTCATGAGTTTTTTGATTTGTATAGGTTATATGGCAAACAACTTGTTCTTGTAAAATTTTATCCGTCATGTACGAAAAAGGCATGGGGTTTTCATCTCCTTCCTGAAATTCAAGATTTGAATAATTAATTGAATCACGAAAAATTCTAGCAGGAGTTCCAGTTTTTAATCTTCCAAGCTTAACTCCAATTGCTTTCAATGAATTACTTAATTCAATACTTGGCATTTCATTAACCCTACCTGCGTTTGTTTGTTTTTCACCTTGGTGAATTATTCCGCTTAAAAAAGTTCCAGTTGTAATAACTAAAGCTTTACATGTAATTTTTTCATTATTATTGATTGTAATATTAGATATTTTTTTTCCATCCAAATAAATATTTGTCACTAAACCCTCTATTATTTCAAGGTTTTTATAATTATTAAGAGTTTCTTGAGAAATTCTTTTATACAACTTTCTATCAGCTTGGGCACGCAAGCCCCAAACAGCAGGGCCTTTACTGGTATTTAAAATTTTTGTATGAATACTTGCTTCATCTATGAATTTTCCCATTACTCCATCCAGTGCATCAATCTCTCTAACAATTGTACCCTTCCCTATTCCGCCAATTGCAGGGTTGCACGACAGCTCTCCTAAATTATCAAATTTCATCGTAATTAAAGCAGTTTTTACACCAAGTCTTGCGGACGCAGTGGCTGCCTCGATTCCAGCATGCCCTCCACCTACAACAATGACATCAAACTTTTTCATTCATAAAATACCCATCAAATCTAGTCAAAACAATTATTTATTAAAAATCAAGAAATAATCATTTACAACGTGAAAATAGTTTGCTTTTTAATTTTTTTTATAAAACTCTATAATTGAATGTATCAAGAAGTCAATGCAAAACACCCTATTCACAGGCGACAATTTATACATACTGTATGGCATGAACAGCGAATCAGTAGACCTAATTTATCTTGATCCTCCATTTAATTCAAAGAGAATCTATTCGGCACCAGTGGGCAGTAAAGCGGCAGGTTCGTCGTTTAAAGATATGTGGACTTGGGCAGATGTTGATGACGCATATCTTGATAAAATGATTGAAAAATATCCATCACTGGTAAGGTTTATTCAATCAATAGAAGAAATTCATAGCAAGGGAATGATGGCA
>Ga0214919_10001226_pt1 | contig 42657 bp, 33 predicted proteins | sample LL1503_MetaG_FD_177994 | JGI IMG/M metagenome (GOLD analysis project Ga0214919, IMG submission 177994) | Freshwater microbial communities from Lake Lanier, Atlanta, Georgia, United States - LL-1503 | ecosystem: Environmental > Aquatic > Freshwater > Lake | place: USA: Georgia | collected... | reverse complement strand
GCCCAACATTTTCGTGCATGAATATTTGATGTGTTTTGACAGAGACAATCGATGATTATAACACGGGTTCTGGTGTGGCTAACATTGGACTATCTGCGGCTAACATTTGGACTAACATGTTAGCCTTTATTGGATTGTGACTGAGATGTTTTCTCGTGAGTAAATGATTCGAATAATTACTCTTTAATGGTGTGGTAAATTGACAACAGTCGCAAGTGTAAATTGGCATATGTATTGTTTTTGTATTGGTTTTTATTGGATTTGTAATTGTTTTTACAGCATAAAAAATGTTAGCCGTTTTCTTTTTTTTCTTGCGGGAGAAAAATCGAAAAGGACCGAGGTTCAAAACGGGGATTTACTATTCTTGGCCGTCGCCTTGAAACGGGAGGGTTTCGCCCTAGAACGGTCCACACGACTTTTCTTGCCCTTGCCCGTCCCTTTTTCCGTTCCTTTTCCCGTCCCTTTTTCCGTTCCTTTTCCCTTGCCTTTGCTTTTCTTACCTCGACTCACTTTTGTAGTATAGTTATTTTCATTTTTCAAATAGGGATAGGACGTCTCTTCGAGTGCATTGATTCGTCTCTGTTCTTCAAGTGCCTTTAACCTTCGCTTTTCTTCGAGAGCATTCAATCCTCGTTTTTTTTCAAGCGCATTCAACCGTGTCTGTTCTTTAAACGCATTCGTTCGTCTCTGTTCTTCAAGCGCATTCAAGCGTCGCTGTTCTTCAATCGCGTTCAAGCGTCTCTGTTCTTCCAGTGCATTCAAGCGTCGCTGTTCTTTAATCGCGTTCAATCGTCGCTTTTCTTGAATCGCACTCATTCGTTTCCTTTCTTGGAGTTCATACATTCGTCTCTCTTCTTGGAGCTGTGCCTCTTCATACTCTGAACGCGCAACAGAAAGCAACTCTATCGCACTCGCATGGTTTTTTACACACAATCTTACATACTTATCCGCCCGAGTCACCTCATTCGCATAGATTTTTTCAGCATTCGATCCTTTCGCATCCCTGGCTTCACCGGCTGCTTTCTCGGCCGTCGCAATCGCTCGTTCCATCTCGACCTGTTTCTGAATCGTCGTTGCGAATGCCTCTGCTACCTGAACGCCCGCCTTGAGCACAAGATTTTCGGGTTGCACCTTAGACGCCCTGGAAGCCGCGTGAACCTCCGCAATAGCCGCGAGATAAGGTGCATGAATGGATAGTTTCGTCAAACGGAAGAGACCATACAAGGCACCCTGTCCGCCATCATACGCATCAATAAAGAGTCTTGGATGCATCACAGCCGAGACATGTAAGCCTTTTGGATATAAGTTATTTCCATATTTAGTAATGGTATCAATGGGTGGTTCTGTCTCGTAGGTTTTTAGGAACTCGTCATACGTAAGCTCCTTGTCCACGATAAACTGAACCAGCGTCGTTTCCGAGATATAGGGTTGATAGTTTTTCGAAACCAATAGAATAATCATGTAACTACACATCAAATAATACTGTTTATGTTCAGGGGGGAACTGATAAAAAGACTTGGGGTCTGTATCGATGATACAAAGTTTGCCTCCACGTCGTCCCAAATTGGCAGGTTTCATATCCAGATAAACCCAACCTTTCTCGATGACTTCCTCCGCAATACGAACCATTTCATAAAACAATTCGTCGCTATTGACCACAGATTCACACAGTTCTTTCTTGTAACGAACCCTACCATCTTCGATGAACTCACCGCTTTTAAACATGGATACTTTTGGGATCAAGTCGCCGAAGATGGTTTTGACGTGCTGGGTAAAGTAGTATTCTCGTAGGATTTTACTGTTGTTATGGTCAATCATTCGTTTTAGGGTCCAATGTTCAGGGAGATCGTCTGTTCTCTGGTAGTCAAATGCGTTGATGACGGCAAAATCGTCGGCGGCTCGTATTTTCCAAACCATTTTACTGGAACCGATACCTAAAATACGCTGGTCGTTTTTTTCCACAGGTGGGTTAAACATACATTCACACTATATTATTCTATTCTATATAGTGTGAATCGGATGCAATGTAAACGTGTTCCTTACGACCTCATTTACGGTTTCATTTACGGGTTCGCTTTCTCTTGTTGTTTTTCTTGTTCGTGTATTTGTTGTTGCTGCTCATGCTGTGCTTGCTGCTCTTGTTGTTCTTGCTGCGCGTGTTGTTAACGTCTCTTTCTAGGGAATTTAGGGCTTTTAGATAGAATAGAAAAAGAATTGCTTTTAGGTTTAGGTTTGCTACGTCTAGGAACGGTACGATGTGATTTGGTCATGCGCCAACGTCTAACATGGTTTGGATTAATTTGAGCATTTCGTTGAGTATTTCGTTGTCCCATGATACATTAGCCAAAGATATAATATTGAATCTAAAATTACTTGAAATAGAACCATAAAAATGGATTTCTTTGAATCCCTCAATCTCACCGTCCAGGTCATCCCGTATCCTTCCGCAGAACAGCATGAACATACCCTGTATCGGGTAAGCAAAAAAGGAGAGGATTACGGTGCACTCGCCACAACCGTGTATGACCATATTCTTTATATACGAAACCTCGATGTCCCTGTCCAACATCGCGGCAAAGGCATCGCTCGCGCCTTGCTACATTATGGCCTTCAAGACCACATGAAGAACGAAGCACTGACTGTATCGGAACTGGACGACCACAGTGACCGACCGTGGGATGCCCCGGGCAATCTGTATTACGAATTCGGATACCGTTTCAAACCCGATAACTTGGAAGAAAAAACAATGGATTTCATCGAATATAAACGAAAATACAAAGATATCTAATTTTTTTAGTCGACGTCCACCACTTCAAACACATCTTCATTGGCTTCCGTCTCAAGCTTCTGCACCAGTTCCGTCAAGATTCGAACGTATTCTTTTTCTTGTAGGAGTTCGGCCTGGCAATCGTGTAACGCAGCCTTCATGTGCGCCATTTCCTTTGTTAGGCGATACGCTTCCAACAACTTTTCTTCTATCTGATACACGCGGTAACCCGAGATAGGTCCATCGGGTCCATGACCGGTAAAGAATAACAGCCCCGCTTCTTTCGACAATTCTTCCAGCCACACCTTCTCTTGAACCGGGCGATTGCGTATGTTGAGTCGGTTCAAGAGACGGTTTGTATCTCCCGTCATATGCCACTTCATGGTCTCGCGAACAATCGTTTCGTATTGGGATGCTTTCCAGTCCGACATTTTTTGGGTTGACTCCATGAATAAAAAGACATTCAATTATTATGCCTTGCTATCGGCATTGCTTCCGGTGACCTTGTTTTCGGTGTCCTTGCTTCCGGTCTCGACCTTGTTTTCGGTGTCCTTGCTTCCGGTCTCGACCTTGTTTTCGGTGTCCTTGCTTCCGGTCTCGACCTTGCTTCCGGTGACCTTAATGTCGGTCACCTTGCTTCCGGTCTCGACCTTGTACCATTCCGGTCTCGCCCTCTTCTTCCAAGACGCAAGTCTCCGCTTCTCAGGTGACTGGTAGTATTGCTGGTAGGCAACAATCGGGTCTTCGTGCTTGTATTCGTCGGGCATGGCCTGTGCAAACGGCGTCAGCCCGGTCATCGGAAACTTGTCCGCGGATGGTGCGTATTCACGCAAGAACGGCATCAACTTGTAGGATGCGTGAACTTTCTCTTCGGGATGGTCGTAACGGTATTTCCATTCCCGGTGCATGACATCGACCAGGTCCAGGGTCCACAAGTAGTTCTCGAGCGAGGTCCGCATCCACACCGTGACGGGATGGTTTTTGTGCGCAATCCGATACAACTTGACTTTGGTATGGATGTCTCCGTCGGGGTCCACCAGACGTAACGCCGTGCACAACATCTGTATCGCTTCCAGAATAATCTTCGCAATATGTTTGTCAAACATCCATTCCACACACTCTTGTAGGTTTCGGGAGAGAATAAAGAGGTTCATTTTTTACATTCAAATACTTATACAAGGTCGCGTCAATTTTATTAATTTCGAGAAAGAAATAGTCAAGGGATTATGTATGGTCGACAGTCCAACACCGATTGACCCTGACGCAAGCGTGCCAACGCCACCAAGTCCACCAACGCCAACGCCGCCAAGTCCAACTACGCCCACTCCAACTGTTCCACCTGTGCCAACTACGCCAACGCCGCCGACTACGCCAACTCCGCCAAGTCCACCTGTGCCAAGTCCAACTCCACCAACGCCGCCTGTGCAACCGTCGCAGACCCTCGTAGAACCCGGCATCACCATTGTCACTGACGCGTCGGGGATACAGCTTCGAACCTACGACCCAGCCAATCCAGTCCTAGTTGAAGACTTTACAAAAAAGGTCACGGTCGTTGAAGATAGTAGCGGCGACCTTTTAATCGTAGACCAAATCAAGCAGTGTGCGGCAGAGATACAGTGTAGCGATTTCCACGGAAAAGGGTCTATCGAAGATTATACCCTCTTGTTCGACGCTGCTTCCAAGATTGCGTCCGATGTCAAGCATGTTCAATTGGACGTCGACATCCAAGGCTTTCAGGACTTTGGCCAAGCCGCAGACGAACTTAGTGCCCTGTTTGAAGGATTTACCAAAAAAATACAGTCTGTGAATATGATTGACGATACTGTATTTTTACAAGCGATATTGTCGGCCTTGCGAAAGATTGTAAATTTGTCCAATGTCTTTGGGAAATTCAAGAAAACGATTGTGGCTACTACCACGGTCGAATTGTCCACCTCGGTCGGCGAGACCAAGCGCGCACTGGAGGCCGTGAGCAACGAGGTCCAGTGTGCGATGAAATACATTGAACATTTTGTCAACCCGACCACGGAACTGGAAAAAGCCAAGTTAAACGAGATTGATAAGAACGTAATTCAGCGCGCCACCACCACCATCGAGGCCTGGAGCCAGATTTATGAAAACGGTGTCTCGGTCGCCATGAACCAGAACGAAGACATTCAGTATATTCAACACGCCAACGGTGTATTCAAGAGCCAGGCGGTCGTCCTGAGACAATCCACATCCCAACTCCGTGGCAAATACAGTCGGTATTTTTAAGCCATGATTAAGATTGAAAATGTTATTCTTTCATCTAACAGAGCGAGGCTTACTGGTCTGGTGGTTTATTGTTATGGCTTCTTGGTTTACTTATTTTTTTAGTTTTTTTTTCTGGATTTCCATGCACATTATGACTACTAGGACGTCGAATACCCCGACCATTTGTTGGATTTCCTTGAAAAGGGCTGCGTCGTTCAAGACTTGACGGCCGCCTTTTTGGGTTGTCCCCCCCGAATGGACTAAGACTCTTAGGTTTAGCTCTTTTTGGGTTTCCATTCCGGAACGGACTAACACTCTTAGTTCCGTGTTCGCCTCGAAACGGTTTAATAACTCGTTTACGCAAACGACCGCGTTCCGCAGCCGACCTTCCTGCCGACCCCGCCGAGCCTTGAAGTCCAACGCCCCCGAGCGCCGCAGCCGACCTTCCTGCCTCATCCCGATTCTTTTTATTTTTTGATGTTCTCTTGGCTATAAAACCTCGAACTAAATCCTGTATCTTTGTAGCCGCATCCCGAACCCTTTTAATTTTTAATGTTCTCTTCTTGGCTATAATACCTCGAGCTACACTTTGTATCTTTGTTGTAGCTCTATCTATTTTTAAGGCGATTAAAAATTTGTTGTATGCATTTTCATTATCAGTTATACGTTGTTCTGATTCAGGCAACGATGTATCAACACTTGACAACTCAAGTTTGATTCTTTCAAACCCATGCCTAAGGCGGTCTGTTAAATTTGTCAATAATAATTTTTCAATATCGTTTAATAGATTGGCTTTGCGATATTCGAGATGGTTAATTTTAACTTTATTTCCAATATCTTCTAACTTTTTAATTATTACTTCCACAGACTCATGTGTCCTTTTAAATTGTTCTTCTTCTTTACCAAATTCAAATTTTCTATTATATAAATCTTTCGCGAGAGAAAAGATAGACTCATCTTTTGACAGGGATAGGAGTGTTCTTGTATCAAGGATAAGTTTTTCTAAATTTCTCAATATATCGCGTTGATTGACCAACATATCGCGCATTGTTTTATTCGTAGTTATTAATTCTCTTAAGGTTGTTTGGTCATTGCCTTTACTATAATTAGATGGAATTTTTGAATTAATCACAAACGTCTGATATGAATCATCAAAATTTTTTTTTAAATCAGTAAACAATACAGAATCTTGGTTTTTCTCGCGTTTAATAATACCAAGAAGGATAGGAATGGTTTCTTCATCTGACTTAATATCTTCTGGGTTCAACTTAAAAGATTCATTTCTCCAATTTTGAACTAAAATCATCGGAGGTTCACCAACTATATCTTGAACTATCCCAGCATCAAAACTAGAAGGTCCGCCCTTAGAATAATTTTGTTTGGTCTTTGATAAAAAGACTACCAAAGATTTAAGCTCTGGCACTACGGTTGCTTCCATTTCAGAATCTCCCAAATAGATAACATCGGGCACTCGAAATAACCCATTAAAACAACCCGTTCTATTTCTGGATGTAGAGATAACGCTATCTTTAGGGGCATAACCTGGTCTATATTTTGATGTTTTAGAACCACCTGACCCGGGTTCTTCCATACTAGTTCCCCCGCCTGAACCAGGGTCGTCTTCCAATCCATCGCCAAATAGAATAACTTGGTTCAAAGGGGCTAACCTACTTTCATTATTAAGGTATTTCCTCAATTGGTCGACTCCGACTCCACCTCCTGCACCACCTCTAGAAGGTAACGTATGAAACATCCTATTGTTTGTTTGTTGAATCATATAGGTCAACCGAGTCTTATCGTTTTTGCTCATTTTAGTATCATCTACTGCTTTTTGTAAAGTAGGCAAATCGGCTCTTACCCAACTTTTATAATCATTATCCTTCAAACGACACCCTAGTGACACCATCTCTTGTATGACCAATTGGTGATTGAATGAATCTCTCGTTAAACGCTCAATCATAGCGATATTTAATAATTCTTGAGGGGTAACACCACCCACTTCTACTTCTGTGATCAAATTTATTGTATGCGTTGAACGGAAATAATGAATATCGTATAAATCGATTAGATGTACGTTAGGAGATGTTGGATTTTCCAAATATTCTTCAAACGAACACGATATCTCACCTTTTAGTCTTAGATGTCTATACGCAAAAATAAGAAACGAGATATTTGGACCGGATGGGTCTTTTAATAAAGCAAGAAAGGCTCTATAACAAATTTGGTCTACTTCTATCTCATTTTCCATACTCAGATAATCTTGTGATTTTTCCTTTTCTGGGGCATTAGCTGCTGCCCTTGGCGAAGCATTCGCACTTCTAGTCTTTGAATGGCGACCTTTTTCCGGTAGAGCTGCTCCTCCTATTTTACGTTTGGTAATCCGATGACCCTTTCCTCCAACAAATGGCACCGAAGAGCTCGCAGCGGCCGGTCCAGACACTTGGTCTTCAACTTCCTCATCAGAGTCATCTTCGGGTTCTTCTGGTTTAGAAGCGTCCATGAACTCACTTACACAATGTAGTTGAATGTCTATTTTACCATTTGGCTTTGTTTCAATTCTAAAAAAAAGTACTCGAAGCTTACACCATATTCCTACCATTTTTACACCATTTAATTGTTTTCTTGTTGCAAGTAGAAGAATCATAGCAAATAAACCGGACATTAAATCATTTTGAACCAATCCACACGGAATATCCGCAAAGTCTAACAGAAGTAAATGTTGACTTAAATCGCAATTTCCTTTTCGGTCAATCGGAGGAACATATTCGCTAGTTGGTCCCTCCATTTCAGTGTCCGGTGGAAAAGAGCCACCGGTATATGCGAGGGCTTGAAACGTTTTTAAATCAAACAAACCATACTGTAACTCTTGACTAATAATTGCCTTATTATGTTCTTTGACAGTTGGGTCATAATAGTACCTTTTATTGCCAATTACTATACATATTTTTCTTTTGAACCATTGTTTTATCTCGTCTTCATTCTTATTCAGTAATGTATTTTTATTTACCATTTGAGGAAGAAAACTGACCACATTTCTACCGAATGCGTCTTGTATACGTATGCTTCTACTGATTAATACCGTTCCTGGTTCTGACTTTACAAACGTACCTCCATCAATCGCAGAACCGGAATTATAGAAAAAAACATTTTTGTGAAGGCCACTATTGGTCAAGGATTGTGTTTGTAATACAGAATCAAATCGTGGAAAGTTGGCAGCGTTGTCTGCCCATAAAACAGGACCTTTAACCATTAAATTATGAATCGACCCACGCCCTGCTTTTACGAATGATAAGTCGACACCTGTATCGGTAAAGTCGCACTTTTCAATAACTTTAAGAAACATCATAGCTACTTTCTGTTCATAGTTCGATGAAGAAAAATCCGGCATGAAAAAAAGGTGTAATAACCCGGTGTATTTAAATATAAATTCAAGAAATCCTGTTCCTTCCTTATGATGTGGTTTTGTTTTAGCTTCTTCCAAAAAATCCATAAAATTACTCGGGATACCTGCTGCAAAGGCCGGCACGAGTTCTTTAAATATATTTAGTATATTGGTATGAATCATTCTAATGATAGCGGAATGTATCTTATGAATAATGGGTTCTTCAAATTCAGCCCTTTTTAGTCTAGTGCTAGATGAATCATGTAACTTATCCATATTTAAAGTGAATTCTAAAATTAAACGCCATATCACAGGTATAGTAAATACAGCTGTATCCGCGGATGAACTAGACGATGACGCAGGGGCAGCAAGGGACAATCCACTAGAAGCTATCACATTAGGATATAGATAGGGTTTAGGAGTGCTATCATAATCTGTTAACAACCGTTTTAGAGATTCAGCCCATACTCTTTTGATACTTTTATCTAATACAGGAGGGTCACTAAATAATGGGACTAACTCATTACCAAATAATTTGGATAATGAAGTCGTTTCGGTTCTTAATGAAATACGTAATAATATCGTATAAGCACGAACTCCAACATTAAAAAAACAGATAACATGTGTGGGGTTTTGTTTTGCATAAGTAAAACTATACTGTTCATATGAGTCAGTTCCATGTTTTATTGTGGATGCACGCCATGAAATATGATTTTTTAATATAAAGGTTCCAAATTGTGTTATCATTACAGTGCAACGGTATTTTCCAAGATTTTTTTTTCCATTCTCATCACTTTTATTGTCACTATTTTTATCAAAATAACCAATGGTTGATAAAAGGTCTTCTTGTCCTTCATTTCCAACAAGAAGATTTAAAACGCGAATATCTTCTTCAAAACCCGGGTCCGTCGGCGCTAGAGCCAATCCTGGACCCATCGTAACTTCATTGGGTGACTCATTTTTTAAGTCTGCCAATCCATTGACATTTGGTTCTACAGTGACCGTCGGGTCTAGAGTCGATTCGGTTGACAATGTATGGCCCATCGAAACTTCATTGGGAGGGTCATTCGGGTTTAGAGTCAATACGGGTGTTAATTCATTCCCCATCGTAACTTCATTGGGGTCAGTGCCATCGTTAATCGACCCCCCACGTATGATGGGTATACCCGAAGCAATGGATGCTTTAATTGTTTCTTTTATTATACTTTTCACCTTCGCAGGATTTCCATTAAAGATGCCAGCAGGCGAACTAATCCTAGAATCACCTCCTAATTCAGGAAAAAAATTATGGGTGACGCGCCATCTCCGATTTGGAATTCCAGAAAAAATAGTTAAACTCCCGTCAGGAAACTCTGTAACTCTACAATCGTCGAAACAAGGACCGCTATTCAAATATAATTCAAGTGTGTTTCTTCTTTGAATCAAATCTTGTAGGTAAGGAATTGATTGGGTTCGTTGTTTAAGTTCAACGCCAAGTTTAGTATTTTCGGGTTTACCTTGGAATTTTAAGGTTTCTAATTTTTTACGTTGAATAAATATATCTCTATAATTGTCATAGGCCTCATCAAAAAAATCAACAAGATAACCATAAACAACTTCATGAATATCCCCATGACTTAATGCAACTTCTAATGAAACATCGTTCTTCAATTCCGCTATGAAAAACTCTATTTGTTTCTTTTTATCTTCAATCCTTTGTTTAATACCTTGAATCATGACAATTTGTGAGTGAAGGTCTTCTTGTATTTTTGTTTGTTTGTACATAGTTTTAAGTTCGCCATCCAATTCTTTATGACTATCTTCATATTTTTCAATAGCTTCTTTTTCTTTACCTGTTGCAATTTTTTTTTCTTTCGTAGTAGGTGGTTGAGCCAAACTATTTATATAATCACCTTTAGCGGCTTTACCTGCCTCCTCTGCTGCTTGTTTAATTTCTTCTTTATTCTTTTCATAATTATCTTGTTTAGCAAATGAAACACGAATGTTACTGTCAATATCTTCACCAGAATGTTTTGAGCTATATTTGGCTTTTACAGTGTTGTATCTGTCTTCACTTTTTTTTAAATCCGCTTTTAAGTTTTCTATCTTTGTATCTTCTGTATCAGTTTCTGTCGTAAGTTGAGCAACATACCCTTCCATAAAATCAATTAAACTTATATTTGTGATATAACATTCAATGATTGTGATTTTGTCATGCCGTGATTTTGATTGAAATACTTTCCGTCTGAAATCCTTAACATGTTGAATTATTTCATCCGTTTTCCCTTCTTGTATACATTTTTTAAAATCTTCAACCCGCATCTGTAATATTCCTTTGGTTGGCGAAAATAAGTCGATATCATCATAACGATGATGTTCCAGAGTTTCCGCATACTCTATCGAATTCCCTTTGTTTGTGTCCAATAACTGTTTTATATCGACACCCACTTGAAAGTTTTCCAATTCGGTATTTGTCTTTTCATACACATTTTTTTTTTCTCTTTCTCTCCAGTCAAACTGTGAAATTTCTTTCCATTGAATTAAAAGGCCTATTAGTGGGTCTGTTTCGACAAATGCAACAACCGGCGGGGCCATCTCTTCTGTTGATTCGGCTGCCTGCGCACTTGTCCCTTCTGTTGATTCAAGTGCGGTTTTATCACACAATAAGTTCATATTACATTACATGTATATATTTTGATTTACAATTAGACCTTAAATATATAGCATAAGATTAAATTCTCCGTAGAATGTATATGGCTTACGTAAAATCCAAGAGAATGGGTTCCAAGAAGCGACGGGTGCGAAAAACGAGGCGGATTAAGGGAGGGGGGAACAATGAGGGAAAACCAATAGACACCGCCATTACTATGTTGGACAAAGTCAAACAGATTTTGGAAGATATAAAATCGAGTTCAGCACCCCCAGCGGAGCCCTCAGAGAACCCCTCAGCAGAGCCCTCATCACAGTCGGATTAATTGTAGGATTGAGGTATATAACATTTATGTTTTGAAATAATATTTTCAAAACATAACTCTAGGCAAGTTAAGGTTAGTTCAGGTTAGTTTAATCGAGCGGTATTTTGATAATATTATTACAATGTATATGGCCACGAAGAAGCAGAAGATTCGGAAACGTAAAACATTTAGAGGCGGTAGTGCTATGAAAAGAAAGGCAACCTCTCAATCGCCTGAACCGGGATTGGGATTGAGTTCAGCCGCAAATGTGTTCAGATTTTTAAACGGTATAAAACGTATAAATGGCAATGGTAGTAAACATAATAAATCATCACGTGCGGCAGAAATGAGTTTAATTGAGTGGACCAAAGCGCGAAATAATATGGAAAACCGTATTAAAACTGCGAAGAATAACGAAAAGAAAAAGAGGGTAAAACTTGCAACTGTTGCGGAACAAGCCGCAGAATATGAAGAAAAATCTCACAGAAACGCTGAAAGAGATATTCGTTTGAAAAAAGCAATTACCAATGTAGCTGAGTCATTTACTGATAGGGGAAATGCGAATAAAAAGAAACTAGAAGATTATGAGGAAAAAGTAAAAGAATCCGAGAACGAAACACGTGATACAGAATTAAAAATCAGTGATTTGAAAGAAAGGCTCGGGGTATTGAAGAATTCCTTGCCAACTTCTGCGTTACAGTCCGCTCTGAGCTTTTTAAGGAGAACCCCGATAGAATCTATACAGCGTGAGATAGAATCTATAAATAAAAAATTAGCTATAGAAGGACCATATTTAGAACAGTTAAAAAGACAATTACAACTTCGTAAAGAAGATTTAGATTCTTTTAAACTACATCAGAACCTCATGAAAAAGCCCAGGTCCTAGATTTTGGTCCCAGCGCCCTCCACGATAGCCCGGTATCTCTCGGCATAGGCATCGTATTCCTCCTTGGCCTTGAGCTCGCGCTTCATGTATTCGTCCAACAATTTCAGGTCTTTTTCACAGGCCGCCATTTTCTTTTGGACCAATTCATACGCGCGTTCATACTTCTCCGAGAGGGCTTGCAACTTGGCCATAATCTTCTGGTTGTTCACCGGAGCACGACTTCTAGAACGAGCCTTCGTTGGATTGCGTTTTGTTCGGGTTCTGTTGGTTCGATTCGTTGCTCGATTGGTTGAACGATTGCTTGCTCGACTGTTCATTACAGTAAAGGAATATTTTATAACGGTTCTTTAGGAAAGACAATTCTTTCTTCGTATAATATATAATGGCTTACATGAAAAAAATGCGGAAAACAAAGATGCGTTCGAAGAAGAATGCGCGTAAAACAAAGCGGATTCGGGGCGGGGCGGCGATGGTAGATGAATCCACCCTATTGGATAAAATAAGTAAGTTAAAAGATGCTGTGATAATGAAAAAACTACCTACAAACATTACATCTGATTTAATGAATATGTTAAACGAATTTAACAGCCAAATTCACAATCCAACGAATAATAATATTACAAAATCACAAATTAATATAATTGTTGATGCTTTGAAAATAGATATTGACAGTAGATAATTTAACTCCGCATAACCATCGTATTATTCATTATAATGAGTTTCTATTTTATATGTTCGAGTGACATCCCCGAATTCAAATCATCCGTGTTATCAGCAAATGAGCCGAGACCGGATTAGTTCCCCCGGCAACCGGGGTAATGGATAATGCACCAGCTTCCCCCAGGGGATTTCGTATACTAAGGATTGTATTGGGCACAATCGTTTGTATTAAAAAGAGGCCGACAATTTGACTGGTGCCCGTGGCACGACCCACCACGGTGGTTGCGTTCTGGCCGGCATTCAGGACCGCACACAATTGTCCGGATTCCGTAATACTGACCTGAAACGACACTTGATAGATACCAATCGAGAGAAGGCTGAACGTCGACGCAGTGAGCCGGTTAATGTCTAGTCCAAACGTGGGTCCGTTTTGGGGAAATTGAACGTCGGAACCGGGGGCAATCGTGGCCGAGTTGTCGCCGGGCATCAGGGCAAAAAAGTCGGCACCACTAAAGATACCAGATGGACCAATGGGGCCCGTAGGTCCAATCGGTCCGGATAAGCCAATAGGGCCAATCGGGCCTGTCAATCCTATGGGTCCAATCGGACCAGTTAATCCAGTTAATCCAATCGGTCCAATGGGCCCAATTGGACCTGTCAATCCAGGCACACCTATCGGGCCTTCTGGTCCAGTTAATCCAATCGGTCCAATAGGTCCAATCGGTCCAGGAGGTCCTGGGGGCCCAGGCGAACCCGACCTCCCCCGAGACCCAGAACGCCCCCGAGACCCAGACCTTCCTCTTGGACCAGGACACCCTTGCGGTCCCGGACACCCTTGCGGGCCAGGGCAACCTTCTGGACCAGGGCACCCTTGCGGACCCGGACAGCCTTGTGGTCCCGGACAACCGTTCGGTCCCGGCGAACCTGAACGCCCCCTAGGACCCGGTGGCCCACCTGGTGAACCCGACCGCCCTCTAGGTCCAGGAGGGCCAGGCGGACCAGGAGGCCCGGGACGACCTCGACCTATTTCTGTATACTGCACTAGGTTATTGTACATATAAAAAGGTCTATATTAGGAATCCTAACGAATATTTTATGGCCACTTTTCGCGATGAGTCAACTTTAGCCGACTACCCATCATCTCCTGTATCGAAGGGTCAAGGTGCGGGCATCGAACCAGATGAACTTCTTTGAAGTCTTTTAATCCCATAAGGGCGGGCATGGTCTCGGTCTCTACAAACGTGCACTCATACAGGGTCAGATACTCTAGTTTCGTCAGTAACTCGTAATCATTATCCAGAAAGTGACACTGAGAGAACGTCACATGGGGAACATGAGCAAACGACTCAAACACCTCGCGGTCCACGTCAATCTCCGAAATAAAGACTTGCTTCAGAGGGAGGTGTTCGTATCCGTGTCCCTTGACGCGCCTCACCCAGTAAAGGTAGAGTTTTTTGAGTCGGGTGAGCTGTCGAATGCCCTCGTCGGTAATGCGCGAATTCGAAACAATCGATAGTTCTTCCAAGTCCAGTCCCATCAAGGATTGGTCTGTAAGTCGCCTCATCGAAATCAGAGTCAAACGTTTCAGCTTCATCGCACGAAACCCTGACCCGGTAATGTCGTTTGAATGATTCAGGGTCAAGTCCTCCAACTCGGTAAAATGAGACAGCCATTCATCCGTCATCTGAACATTGCCCATGATGGTTAACTTTTTCAATCCAGGCAGGCGAATCCAATTTAAGGAACTGATCATGAAACGGTCATCGAGATAAGGACAACACAGGCTCATGTCGAGGTCTTTCACATGCGTCAAATAGGGCACGTCATCCATACAGAGTTGGAGACCCGATACGTTGGCTTGGGTTGCCTCTGGAAAACAGGCGTGCCATTTCTGGATCGAACGGATCCTCGTCTGGCTGCCCTTAAAACGTTTCGCATACTCTACCGTGGCTTTGGAGACGATGCGAAATTTCATCAGCGGATGGACCGGCAAATACGAGAAAATCTCGAAGCAAAGTTCAGCGGGAAGGTCCATCTTTTCAAAAGTTAAGATTAAAATACTTATCCAAGGCCCGTCAATTTTATTTAATAATACTGAATCAATTCGTCGACGTCAGTGTCTTCCATATTGACGATACGATACGACGTCACTGATCCTGGTGCCACGAACAACGCCATCGAACGGTCCTTGTTATGACGGATAAAAAGAAAATCGTCTCTTCCTCTCACCATCTCTTCGACGACAAACTCATGGTCTTCGCCTTCCCCCGGGGCTTCGCCGTTCAGGTAATACTTGACATACGAACCCTCGGCAATGGACCCCACAAAAACGCAGCTCTTCGGCAGATGTTCCTTATTTTCTTTGGTCACGAGAACATATTGACCCGTTTCCTTGTCCCATAGTCGGTCATTCACCATAGGATAATACTTTTTTACACCATTCGAAAAACGAACCTCGGCCAAGGTAGCAGGCCGTTTCAACTGAACACACTTGCGCGTATTGGGGTATTTTTTATGTCCCTTGGACACACGCGGACCCTTGTAACTATAATACGAGTCGAGCACTCGACTACGCATAATCGGGTCGTTCGAGCATGGACTATTACAGGTCAACAAGTTCAGGTCAATGTAGGAAGCACCGTAGTTGCTTGCGTGAAAATTCACCAGATACAACAGTTCGGACAACAAAATGTCCCCGTCGACAAAGTCGTAGACTCGCTCGTTGGTCGAGCAACAGTGAACGTAACACGGATGCATGTCTCTCTCGGACCGACAGAAAAGCATTTGAAAGTATTCCGACGATATCGTCTCTATCGGCTTATACCCCGCGTGGGTCGTGCGCCGCCCGGCACAGAATTCTCTAGCATAATCTGTTTTGTATTCGAGTCCCTCGTCCTGAAACGAGTGAAGGCTCAGGTAGACATTGTCCTCCAACACAACCTTTTCATCCGGTCGATAACATCCATGGGCACGAACCATATAGGTGAACGTGTCTGAACCATAGACGCGTAGATTGTCGGTGACGGAAACCGCGCTGTTCGCGCTGGCGTTTGAGCCTTCTTGTGCTTGTAATGAGGCCATCTATATGAATAATGTATAAATAAAAAGCTTATGATTGTATAGATGGCGAACAACATCAAGTATTTCATTTTAGACCCCTTGTCGGTCATTGTGAAGTTGGCCATACTGAGTAAGAAACCCATCGGAACCAAAATCTGGATTCATGCAAACACGCTCTCTTTTCAGGAGCCGGGCTTTTTCCAGTCGATTGCCCGGTCCTATTATCACTCCAACAAGATTGACATTCAATACATGTATAATCCCATTTATCAGGCATGTGAAGGATTTCTCAAACTGGATACACCCAAATACAGCCTTCTTTTCTCGTTTGCCCTCGAAGGGATACGTAGACTGATGGAGACTTACTCGCACTGTTCCATCATCGGACTTTGTCTCAGTTATTATTACTGCATCATTGACCAGTATATGAAGAAGACGGAGAATGGACATTTGTTTTATCGGGACATGATGTCGGTCGTGTATACGGACGACACCGTGCTGAAACTCAAGGAAGCCTGGACCGAGGAGAAACAAAAGATTGTCTTGGAAATGATGTTGTTTTTGTCGAAAGACGACAAGGCCGACGTGAACATTCGGTCGCTCGAAACCATCCTGGAGAACAACGACGTCTCCAATCGTGACCTCTTTTTACAACTTTAACTTTAATCTAGGCATAGTATACAATGAACACGAATTCAAAAAAGACGCGTAAACGAGCTCCTATGCCCAAGCCCAAGGTGAGGGCGGGCACACAAGCGGTAGCGGGCACACAAGCGGTAGCGGGCACACAGGCAGGGACAACAGGTCCAACCAAGAGTCGCGTTCAACCCGCTGTCTCGAGAAAAAACAGAGGACCGAAGCCTGCGCCGAAGCCTGCGCCGAAGCCAGTCCCTAGACCAGCACAGAAGCCTGTCCCTAGACCCAGACCAAGACCCAGACCCATTCAAAAGGCCACCTATAACCCTCAGGAAAACGCGGCTATACAAGAATGGCTTTCTTTTCAAAGAGAGAAGGAACGGATAGCCACCGAAGCGAGAGAAGCCGAACTCAAAGCCGCACGTAATCGTTACCAGGAACAAGTCGATGCCGAATTACGCAACTATACGGCTCGTTCCATGATGAGCTATCGTATCCAGCAGGACCCGAGACAACGAAAGGCCAACGAGGTGATGCGTGAAGAGGACCCTGGACATGTCGATACAATTTACTCGGAAGCCGACCTGAATGACATTGAAGATATGTTTGGACCGTTTACCAATAGCCAACCGGTGGTGAACCCCATGCAGGTTCAAGCCTTACGAGAAATAATCCATCAAAGAAAAGCACAAAACCATCAAAAGAAACGAACTGGAACACTCAAGTCGCGTAAACACAAGGGGCAGGGCACAGGGGTCTAACGTTTACGGGTTTTACGTTTTCGACGTTTGCGCTTGACTGTGCCACCTGTTTTATACGGCATCGTTAGATAACGCCTAAATCCAGTACTAACTTCACTGTTATGTTCCGCGGCACGTCGACTTCGTGCTGCGGTTGACCCTTCGCGTTCAAGTCTGAGGTTACATTCTCCATACATATCCAGCAGGTCTATATGTTCAACACTTATAAGGTCATCCGTCTTTCGATTATAATATGGGGACGGGTATTTTATAGAACACTTTATCCAGTTAGAATAGTAGCCAATATCTACTAATCTGTCTAATTTTCTTCCTCTCTGCCCTATTACAGTTCTAAAATGTACATTTTTTGAAAGTTCATCCGTTATGGATAACGGATAATCTATAAATTTGCCGTGACCTCTAACCATTAAACATTTTTCTGGTTCAGCTGTGTGCTCTTCGGCCTCACCCGAAGCAGACGTCTCATCTGTCGACGGGTTAGCTTTTTTTTTGCCCCTCTGAGGATTAGAAGGAATTATACAACCTGTTGCTAACCCGCCTATCTTACCTGGTAAACTTCGGCAATGCAGCAGAGCTAATGCACAATACGTCTCAACATAAGTGTATCTAGTAGGATTATTATTTATTTCTTGCAATTCTCTTCTTATATGGGTAAGTTTACCAATAATTTCGCTTGCAAAACTATAACCACCGAATCTTTCAGGTTTTCCTTCCATATTCAATTTCGTATAAGTAAACGTATCAAACTCAACTGTAAGAGGTAAACCTTCAATTTTGACTCTATTAGGGGCGCCCTTGTGTAATGAGTGCAACCCACTCGCAATACATGCTAGACGTAAACCTTCATCAATACTACTATTTTCTTTAAGTAATAAATCTGGACCAAGTTTAACTTTCGCTGCCGCAGCCCCAGCCATACTTGCCACACTCGATGCCACAGCCCCGGCCATACTTGCCACACCCGCAGTCCCAGCCATACTCGCCGCACTCGCTGCCATCTATATTACCCGCCTATTTTTGTGTGAGAAATCCATCAAAGAAACTGGAACCCTCAAGGAGCACGGGGGTCTAACGTTTACGGGTTTTACGTTTTCGACGTTTGCGTTTGACGGTTCCACCTATTAAATGTCCTTGGTCAACTGGTGTAGGGTTTTCTTCGATGGATGCTGGACATTTCATCCCAAGTTTTGCTTTTTTAACTTTAGGACCGTTGCTGTTAAATTGTCCGTTAATTGTAGCACTTCTTTTTAAAAATGAAATATCACATTCTTCGTCTGAATAGTCACGAAGCATTATAGTCATACCGTTAAGCTGTAAAAGGTCGTTCGTACGCTTGATACGACTCTCTACACCTGACATAAAACAACTCATCGCGTAATCATAGGGTATATAACCATACTCTGGTCCATGCTGAGTACAATTTTTCCCTGCTGGTGCACGATAATAAAACGTATCTGGGCGTTTATCTATGCGTCTATCTCTGGGTCTATAATATTCAGGCAAAGCGTCAAAATCTATCTGTCTATGTATTCCATGCATTTCAAGATAAAAATATTGTTTACCCTCTACAAAAGGTATAGGGGACTTTGGCTCATATGGGTCGCCACCCTTACGCTGCCAATAATTAGGGTCCGTTAATAATTTATTGGTACGACAAAAAGTAAGATAAGCGGGTATTTCAAATCTTGCTAATTTACTGAGTATGGTTTGAACATCAACCCATTTTTTTCTTTTTTTACCCGGCAATGGTTTAGTCCATAGCTTGCCATGCTTATTTTTCCACTCGCTTTTAAAAACCTCAATTTGACCCCATAAATAGCGGACTGGTTCGCTTCCATGCGCCTGGCGTATATCGATTATAATACTCTCCCCCCTCGCTGCCCTCGCTGCCATCGCTGCCATCTCCTCACTCTCCGCACTCGCTGCCCTCGCTGTCCTTGCTCTCCTCGATGCCCTCGATGTCCTCGATATCCTCACTGCCCTCGCTGTCCTCGGTGTCCTCGATATCTTCACTGCCCTCGCTGTCCTGGCCACACTCGCTTCCCTCTCCGCACTCGCCACACTCGCTTCCATCTATATTACCCGCCTATTTTTGTGTGTTAAAATACTTATACAAACGTAATACATCAGATTTAATTATACATGAAGTATATATGACACGAAAAAGGTCTAAGCGAAAGGCAAAGACACATAGAACGAAGCCAGCACATAAAACGCGAACGATTCGACCTAGGGTCCGGAAAACGCAGAAGGGGGGGTCAGCCCAGAGTAAGGCCAACTGGGCTAAGGTGATGGCGGCGTTAAGACTTACGGCGGACTCAGGTGTAGTCCGAGCAGAGTCTTTACCTACTCTTACTGCAGTTATTGATGATTTAAAAAAAGCTTTATCTAAACCGGATATAACAGAAAAAGTCGTTGAATTAATACATGAAGATATAGAAGGTACATTTTCACAAGGAGCCGAGTTTCCAGTAGAAGGTTTAATACGAACATTCTCTGATATATCAAAAAAGGATACTGTCCCATGTTCTGGTCTATCCGTCAAAAAAGATACGGACCCATGTTCTAGTATTACAACCGAAGATTTACATATTTTATCACAATCATTATGTCATGTACAAAGTAATTTTGATGAACAACTTACCAAGTTGTTTGAAGACCAACTTACACAAGGTAATCTGACACCTAAACAACCAGAACGTAGATTGTATACATTATTTTATCAGATCATGACAGAAGAAGATTTAAAAGTTATGATAGAACATCTTGTGCCTGGTTATGACCCAACTCACCCAACAAAATTAACGGAAGCGTTTCGAACGAAACGTTTCGCCGAATTAGTTCATAGTTATAAGTATAAGATTTTTGCAGGTATAGCCACAAAACAAGCCATGACAGATGCGGTGTTACACTATAGTTCGCCTGGTTCGGGTGTCCCTCCTCCCCCGCCTGGTGGTGGCTTGGGTGGAATGCCTCCACCGCCTCCATTTTCAGAATTGCGAAATTTATGTCTCGTGATGAGAGACATTCTCGGATTAATCAATTATTTGTTTCGTCAAGAATTAACCAATCGACTTGGTGCCATAGGAGACACACAATATTGCCATTCAGGCGGAAACATGTTTTACGTGATGGCTATGATGGTGTGTTACATACATACCCGACATTATCCAGGAGGTGTTTATCGTGCAGATCCAGGATATGACCCAAATGATATTTTAGACCAAATCATGTTCACATTCGACCTGGCATTAGGCGCTGAAAAAGAATGCTTTTATCGTTATCTTCACGAATTAATGAATAACTGCGTTTTCAGTGGATTGTTAGCTAAAATTACAGGCTCTATGAGCGACCTTGATTTTCTTTGTTTGACCTCACTAGATGAGCTACTTGCGGAACGAGCTGGCATAGATGAGAAACAACAAAATAGGTATATCATGAAAGATATCACCTATTTGATGTGTGGTATTTTATTGGAACATTGTGGAATTGGAATAGCGACTGGAATACCTAATATTGCCTTGAATGTGATCTTACCTAGCAACCAACCAAAAGACCCAAGGTGCGGACTCTTTTTGTCTGAAAACAAGCGTTCTCCTTGTAAAGTAGAAGCTAGGATTAAAGGTCAGGTAGACGCCATATTATCTCCTTATTTACCCCTTCTAAATGGCATCAAAATGAGCACAAACAAAATAAACATACTCAAAATTTTTCTGGTACGTATCAAAGTCGCGATGGAAGATCCTACTCATTGTATATCGGAAGAACTAAGGAAAATATTTGGCGAAAAATTAGATTTCGTGATAGGAAGCCTGCAGAGTCCTTTCTATTGTTACAAACAGTGTAAATTCTTTCATTGTGACTACTATAGTCTGGAGACCTTTATTCATGAATTGAAAGAGATATTAAGCACAAGTCATGATGATAAAAGCGATAAAAGAGATGCTCGTTATCAGTTTTTTAATATTTTATCCTACATCGACAATCATAAAAATCCTGCGGATTGTTCCGCTGAAAATATAAAAATAGTTGTGGACCTGGCGATAAGAAATTCAATAATAAAAAAAAAAATAGCACAAGAAAAAGGCCAACAAGCAAGAAAGGGTGAACCAGAAACAAAAAAAGCGCGAGGTATCGAGAAACCCGAAACGGACGAAGGTATCGAGAAACCCGATATATGCGAACGTGAGTGTCACCCGGTACACGGACGAGAACCAGGAAGCAGAGGCCGAGGTGATGGAGGTGATGGTGGTGACGGAGGCGGTGGTATCGGTATATGTTGGTTTAATTTATTGTTCGGGATTACTTTCCAGTTTTTAGACCCTACCACAAAGAATAAAAGTGCTGAAGGATGTGTGAATACGTGTGATGATATACCCCCAGGACCTCCGCCACCTGGACCTATGCCACCTGGACCGGATAGACCCATGCCAAGACATGTATTGTTAAGACGTGCTCTTTCGCAAAATGGACAACTTCAAGCCATCTCACAAAATTTAGTTCGTATTCAGATACCATTTGAGCCTTCTCTATTTGATGAACAATTAGGGTTTTCTCTTGAAGAAATGGTGTTTTTAATGAGACAATCGCAACAACTGGTTCCTATGATTGAATGGAGTCAAACCATGTTTAGGGAAGTAATCTATTTTCTTCCAAATCGGTCAGAACTCCTATTAGGGTCTTTAGGTATCCTACAAGCGTTACGTCCTGCAGAATATCCCAGCCCTGAAGCCTTATCTATGCGTGTTACGAGATTAGGTCAAGACGAACATCCTTTGGTCAAAGAGGCGGTCTTGGTTTTGAAAGATGCTCCAGCTGCTGAGAAAAAAGCTGAAAAAGATTTGACGAAAGCCGAGAAAGACCTTGACGCCGCTGATAAAAAACTTAAAACAGCTATGGATTCGATGAAATCAGCACAGGAACACGAATTAAAAGTTCAGTCAAAATCTACTTTAAAGCATCATAAACAAGCTCACAATAGAACTCAACGTGTTCAAGTTATAAGTACAAGCGCTAATCAAAGATATCAAGAAGCACAAGCGGCACATTTAAGAGCTAAAGTAAAAGCTGCTGAAAAGCAAGTTGATAACGCAAAAGCAGAATTGATGAGCGCTTGGAGGATTGCGGAACAAGAAGCTCTGGCTTCAGCAGAATTATCAAGACTACAAGCTAGGGATGCGAGAGATCACGCAAGACAGCACGCTCTGGCTGCGAGTGTCCAGGGTATGGCTGCGGGTGTCCCGGAAATTGAAGAAAAAAGGAATGAATACAGCCCACTCGAAGATTTGTAAGTAAAAATTGACCCCCACAAAATAAAACCCTTTTGTATAAAAAATGTCGTGCCAAGTATGTTGCGAAACCACCTCTACCAAAATCGCGTGCCCCTGCGGGTTTACCTGTTGCCGTTCCTGTGTTCGAACCTATTTATGCGGCCAAGTCTCTGACCCACATTGTATGAGCTGCAAGCTGGCATGGGGAATGGATTTTGTCATGTCCGCGATTGGCAAAACCTATACCGCCACGGATTACAAGAAAAGCCGCGAGGTGGTCTATGCCGAGTTTGAGAAGAGCCAGTTGCCGCATACCCAAGACTTGGCACGAGCGTTTGAGAAAAACGAGGCGATTGACCGGAAGATACAGGACCTGACCCAAGAAAAGAAATCCTTCTTTACGTATGGTTGCACGACGTGCCACGGGGCCAATTTCAAAACCATCTGGTGCAAGGGATGTAGCACGAATGACACGTATCGACGAAACGTTCGACTGTTGCCTCGTTACCGAAATGAGATGACGTTTACTTACGAGGAAACCCGCGAGCGTTTCCTGATGCAGTGTCTGAAATGCAAAGGAACCAATCTCAACGAGAACATGACCTGCACCGACTGTCACGAAAATTACTGCAAAGATTGCATGAGGGTTCTGACGGAATGTCTCGCCGATGAGAAATGTCATGTAGAGCTGTGTATGTGCGTCGAATACACCTGCGACATTTGTAAAGGTCATCAATACGATGAACTCATTCGTCAGTATCGTATTGAGAAAAGTGTCACGGCGCCCACGCAGAAGAAGGAATTCATTATGCACTGTCAGGTGGAACTGTGTCCAGGATTCCTGTCGACTCAGTATAAATGCGGCCTATGCAGCGTGTATACATGCTCGACCTGTTTCCAAGTCAAGGAACAAGACCACGTATGTAAGCCGGACAATGTGGCCACGGCGAAACTGTTGCGCGAAGAAACGAAACCCTGCCCCTCGTGCACGACGCGTATTTACAAGATTGACGGATGCGACCAGATGTGGTGCACCGAGTGTAAAACCGCGTTTAGTTGGAAAACGGGGCAAGTGGTCAACGGACGCATTCACAACCCTCATTATTACGAACATTTACGAAATACACAAGGATTCGTCCCGCGAGAGGAAAATCCTTGTGGATTGCCAGGTATAGGTGAAATCCGCCACACCATTCGTCAATTCTCCGCACAGAAGCCGCGGCCACTGGTGGCACTGATTGAAAACAGCGTCTATCAGTATTATCGTTTCCTGGAGGAGATTGACACGCGCCTAGAAGGCCGCAATCCACACGAGGCCTACCTGGTCGAGAACCGCATCAAATACTTACTCAAGCGAGTAGACGAGACCAAGTTTCGACGCAAAGCCTTTATGTATGCTCAGCGGTCAACCCAGTTCAAACGACACAAGGAATTGATGGAAATGCTAAAGGAGGTCTTGCTGTCCATCTTCCATCGTATGTATGCCATCCTGAAAGTGAAGGAAAGCTCCCTCGTGGAAAAATGGGGCCCGATACAGCAACTGTTTGTCGAGATTGTCAACGCGTGCATCTACTACAACGACCAACATGCCAAAAATATGTTTACGACCATTCGCGAAGACCACGAAGTCGTTGGGATGGAATTACATACGTGCCATTTATACATTACGAAAGAACCGACTGCGTTTGCCGACTTTAATACCGTGTCTTGGATGGGGACTCAAGAAAAATTCGTCTATCTACGATTTCAAAACATCCGGTAAGCTTGCGTCTAAGCTTGCGACGGGTAAGCTTGCGACTGAGCTTGCGTCTAAGCTTGCGACAGCGGTTCGCTTCATTTGGACATCAAACATCATATCATAATATTCCTTTTTTAACCACTTGTCGGGAAACTGGGTCATGCTTTTCCCGCGCTTCAGATGGCCTTTTCCGCGAAAGAGTCTGTCTTCTAATTCTTTCACGAATTGGGGAGGCAGTTCACTCGACGGAAAATAGAGGTCGCCTTTGTAGGTATAACGATTGTAATAGGGATTTTCATAGACCTGTTCTTTCGGCCAACGTTTTTTTGTAATGACTCCGATGCCCACGAGCTCGTCTTTCGTGTTGTTCATTTCAAGCACGTAGAGATTGCGAAAGGGATGATGCTCCGCAATCGGAACCATTAGATTGTAAATACACGCGACCTTGTGCGTGGCACGAAACCTCATGTTTTCGCGAAGAGTCTCGTCCGTAAAACGAGTCGTCAAGAACGCCATTTTCTATACATTAATGGTTTATTTTCGTGGTCAATTTTATGGATACAAGTATCCATAAATAAGCCTTTGGCAATTTTATGGCCTAAGATAGGCCATAAATAAGCCTTTGGCAGATAATAAGCCTTTGGCAATTTTATGGCATAAGATAGGCCATGAAACACCCTTCGGCAATTTTATTCACTACGAGGATAGTGAATAAATAAGCCTTCGGCAGATAAACAGCCTTCAGCAGATAAACGACATCTAATTATTCTTTAGCTGCTTCAATACTGATATCATCCGTCCCATTTTTCATCCTTTTTTGTATAACGTCGTAACATCTCTTTCTTCCTTTATGATTTACACATGCCCTACTCTTTCGTGTGAGCTTCTTACCCGTATTAGTATTGGTCTTGGCAGTCTTAACGGCATTCATATTCGCGGCCTTGGTCGTATTAGTCTTGGTCGCGTTAGCCTTGGTCGTATTGGGCGCGATAACCGTTGTTCCGGCGTTGCTTGTTACGGGTTCGCTTGTCCCTGCGTTGCTTGTCCCAAGGTCCATGGCAGCAGCCTCCTTTTGTCCCTCGCCGGGCTTGATTTTTTCGATCGACGCAATCAGTTCTGTTTTTAATTTATTTAATTCACCCCTGTATTGAGCTTCAGACCGTTTTTTATCCGCCTCGAGGCGCAAAACCTCCCGTTTCGATTCTGCCGTATCCTTACGTTTTGCTTCGGCTATCTCTGCTGATAATTTTTTCATCTCTCGTTTCTGTTGCATTCGACTGGTATCTACTGCGGCTTTATGATTCGCCTGTATTTCTATCAGTTTATTCGCAATTTCCTTGTCTTTCAGCTTTAACTGTGTATCGGAACTGAGTTGAGCGCGCTGTGTTGTGCCCGTCTGTATCAACCTCTCTTTCTGGAGTTTAGTTCTTTCTTCCTGTTGTTTCATTCTCTCCGTGCTCCTTATCTTAGACATTTCTAACATTTTTGCATCACTGGCAACTTTACTCGCATCTCTTCTTTTTTGCTTTTCTTCGGCGGCTTTATTTTTCTCGGCCTGGTCGGGGTCCACATCCGTTCCATAGACAAAGAGAGACGCGATAGCGGGCGCATTTTTAGGCGTAGGTGCAAGGATAGGCACATCGGGCATGAGGTCAAACCGTTCGGTGAGCGGTCGGTTGACTCCTGAACTGTATCGCTTGGAAACAACGGGCGTGGCATTATCAAATAGATTGTTTACCGCGACCATATCGTCCGGCTTGAATGTAAGGGTAGGGGCCTTTTTCAACATCTCCTTGATGATTTTGTCATTCGCGTCCAAGGCGGCAGGTTCTTCTTTCAAATCACTGCTAAGGGTATCAAACTCGGTCTTTTTACTTGCTAATTCCGTAATGGCTGCGTCCAGTTCTGCTATTTTAGAGGTGGATTCAGCAATAACTGCTGCTGCCTTATCTTTTACTTTCGTATCCGTTGAAGCCTTATCGGCCGTAGCCTTTGTGACCTTAGCCTTTTCTTCCGCCAAATCTTTCTTAAGACCCTCTAACTTTATATCCAATTCAGAAGTAGAACTTTTTTTACCCAGGAGTTCGCTTCTTTTGTCTGATAATTTTATCGGAGCACACTGTTGCAACATTTGATAGACCACATACGTCATTTTCTTCGTATCTTTCAACAAGGGATAGAGTTTACCCTTTTCGAACAAGGGGTCTGCCACACGTAAAACCAAGTTGTCTACCATTGTTTTGAATATCTCGATGTCATATTCATGAAGGTCGCGAAATGCGACCGCTTGTTGTTCGATATACTCTACATTCGCATATAGATTCGAAAGGACCTGTAGGACATTTTGTTGGGTCCGAGTGTGTTCCGTGTGCGCCCAATTCATCCGGAGTAGTTCGGCTATTTTTTCACATTCCGACGCTTTTTGAATGGCGATGTTATTCAGGCTTAGATAAGAGTTTTTATCCAACTTGTCCGAAAAGTAACCCGCAACCGATTTCATAGATAAACCTGTCAAGAACACAGGCACAAGGGCTAGACGTGTCAATAGTTCCAGTGGAACCACGACCAGTGCAAAAACGCCTCCTAGGAAGTTGTCTGTTTTTGTTCCTAGATATTTTAACGTATCAAGAGATGTAGCATATTGTAATGCGTCGACACTCTTAGTTAGTCCATAACCCATGGTGTCAACAGTTTTTGTTAGTCCAGAACTGATGGCGGCAGGTAAAGGGTTAGTTGTGAAAACCTTAGCAATCACGTCGCCTCTAGTTACACGACCTCCTTTTTGCTTCGCCTCTTCCTGTTCTTGTTTTATCTTAGCCGCTGCCTTTTCAAGTCTTTTTTCCTTCGTGTCAAGTCCAACCCCCGTATACATAGCAGAACTAATACCCGCCGCTAATCCAGGTTTGGAAGTCGTTGGAAGAACATCGCCTACATTAGACAAGTTTGTTTGAGGCTTGCCTTCTCCAAACATTGCTGTTTTAACACTTTTAGCACCATAACCCATATCCTCGATGGTCTCTTTTCCAGCTAGCAATAAATCCTTTGACAACCCCGTCAGGGGTACCTTACTTGCCAAATCAACCGCACCAGCCGCACCAGTTTTTATCCCAGTTTTTACCATTTCAAGAGTAGATGGCCCTTTCACGGGAATTGCATAAGCCCTTTCAGGAACAGGTTCTTTTAATTCGGTGCCAAAGAAGGAGAATTTGGGCTTTGTTTCCATTTCAGGTTTCTCAAATGTCGTTCCGTTAGTAAAATCCTCCGTATCATAGTAGTAGGCTTTTTGTCGACTGAAGAAAGCCGGGTCTTCCACAAAGACAAACCCGTGACCGTTTAGATAGGCTGTATTTACAAACTTATTCTCCAAAGCAATCTTATTGAGGTCGAACATTTTTTTTGCGTAGTTGAATTCATAACTGTTATAGAGTCTCACAAACCGATAAGTTTTTGAATCCGATTCAGGCACCGATTTGAGACCCGACGGATAGAACGAAACGAGGGGTTGACTACGAATGGTTTCTTTGAGGTATTCTTTGAAGTTCGACAATCGTTTATTTGTAATATCTTTCTTTGTATACAAAAAGAGGTCAATCTTGGAATTTTCTTTATGACCAATGTCCTTCTGTAATTGTTTCATGAGGACATAAAGAGGGTACATGAAGAAGTGTAATTTTGCACAGAAAAGAGCAAACTCTAGAGTTGGTGTTGCGCCTCCGGTCATACGTCCACCCTTCACATCGGCCTTGGATTCAGCCGTCACAACGGTCTTCTCTTCAGCCTTGGCGTCAGCCACCGCACCGGCCTTCTCTTCAGCCACCGCACCAGCCTTCGCATCAGCCGTCGCATCGGGAGCCGCTTCACCCTTCACAACGGCCTCCTCTTCAGCCGCTTCACCCTCCTCTTCAGTCGCTTCACCCTTCGATTCGGCTACAGGATTCTTGGGGTGCTTTATATATGCTTCCAATTTCTCAAAAGTGATGTTGTCACCCCCTTTCAAATCGACTATTTTCAAAATATTATACAATACCTCTATTGTAAGGTTGGTCACAACACTCTCGTTCTTTATCGTGTTGTAGAATGTTTCCAAAGGGTCTTGAATCATGGGTTGATAGAGATGATGGATCGATTGTTCGTAAACATACCCATTGGCAGTTGTCGTTTCAGGTTGTTTGGCCTCTGTCTCTGTGTTGGCCTCTGTCTCTGTGTTGGCCTCTGCCACTTGCTCATCCTGTGCAACTGTCTTAGCCTTGGCAGCTTTTGCATCCCGGAGATAGTTATATTCCGCCTTTTCCATCATTTCCTTTGACTGGTTATACGCAGCCCTCTCCGCTTCTAACGCGTTGGCCTCTGGTTTTGCTTTGTCGTACGCCTCTTTCGATTTTTTCTCTGCCGCCGCTCCCGCCTCGAGCTCTGCCGCCTCTGCTGCCTTGGCCCTGGCCTCTGCTGCCGCCTTGACCTCTGCCGCCTTGGCAACTGCTTTTCCCCTGGCCTCTGCTGCCTTGGCCCGGGCTTCTTCTGCCTTGGCCCGGGCATCTTCGGCCTGGACATTTTGCGGATAGTTCTGTTGTGCCCTGGCTTCTACTGCCTTGGCCTCTACTGCCTTGGCCTTGGTAGCATTTGATTTGGCCTTGGCAGCATTTTTTTTGGCTTTGGCCAAGGCCTCTGCCACCTTGGTTTTGCTCGCCGCAATCACAACCTTACTGAGGGTATTAGGATATACCCTGTCCTTTTCTTCCATGGCATTTTTCTCTGCCTTCCTGAGAACTTTCTCTGCCGCCTCTGCCGCCACTGCCATCACCAAGGCATATTCTTTTGCCTTTGTCGGATTGGTCGCAATGGCCTTTGCCTCTGCCACCTCTGCGTTGTCCTCTGCTTGCTTGGCCTCTGCCTCTGCCTCTGCTTGCTTGGCTTCTGTCTCTGCTTGCTTGGCATCTGCTTCATTGGCCTCTGGATTGGTCGCAATGGCCTTTGCCTCTGTCTTGGCCTCTGCCGTTCGATTGACGCCACGACCACGAGGAACCAGACGAACAGCACCACCACGACGGGGTGTTTCTTCATGATTGTTCGACATAGGGTCTGATGGCGCACCACCTATGTTTCCATCTTTCTCTTGAAATTCATTAAAATGACTTTTAAATCTACTCTCAGAGTTTTGGCGTTGAATACCGCCATTTGTAACCCCCTTTAGATTATCTTCTAAGTATTCTTCCTCTCCAATTGTAGCATAAGAATTTTCATTTAATCCATTTGGTTTAGTCCATTTTGCAACCCCAACAGCGCCTCTGTAAACAAGTCCCTGTGAACTAGTCTTGGCTTTGTCAAAAATACCCTTTGCAATACCCGTTGCCTTAGTCCTGACTCCTTTAAGCATTCCTCCCCTCTGTGACCCCATCGCCGTTTTCAGTTCTCCCAGATGTACAGGAAACTTCTCCACAAAAGTATTGATCAGACCCATCGACTCTTCTGGGGTTCCCTTTGCGTCTGAAAAAGAATTGATTTGTGCGTATAACTTGTTCAACACTCCCAGGATTTGTTCCAGTGACCCAACATTGGTCGCACGGTTGAGATAACAAAACACATAGGCCGTGAGGACCAGCGTTGCCTTGGACGCTTCCTTTTTCTTTTCATTCTCCTCCGTTATTTTCTTTAGGACATCAGGGTTTGTCTCAACCTGTTTATTCAACTTCTTTACCTCTTCATCCATTTCTTGCATCCCCTTTATCCGCGCCGCTTCCGTGCCAAACCATCCACTCATTTTCTCAAACCCCAAAAACTCTTTCATGTTAAAAGGAATATCATTGTAATAGTCATACTTCATCTTAATCATTTGAAGCGTGCTCTTGATATTCTCCTCGGAGACCAAGATTTCACTATCAGACGTCACCGCTTTGGTAATCATGCTCTTTTTGTTTTCGAGTGCGCTCTTGTACATCTGAAGCTGGTCATAATACGATTTGAATGGATTAATATTTGAACGTATGCCCACGAGAGAGCTGGAAAACATTTCTTTCGAAATAGGCTGTATCCACTTCATCCATTTGTCAAGGAGCATGGAGACTTCTTCTGGTTTTTTCATCAAGATAAAACTCCCTTTCAAGGTATAGCCTGACATATGGGTTGTCGACACCACATAGGGTGGATAGCAGGTTCCATCGAAAAAGGCCTTGTAATCCGTCTGGGGCTGGTTTTTTGCATATTTTTCGGTTTGGATAGACCCGTATTCTAAACCATTCACCAAAGAGGGTAACCCTTTACAAATAGGAGGGTTAACACGTAATGGCTTGCCGCCCTTTTGCATAGTTCGAGCCTTAGGCTGGGCCTTACCCTTACCCTTGCCCTTGCCTTTTTGCGTGCGATGCCTTCGTCTTACTCGACGTTTACGGGTCATATAGTACCGAAATACTTTTTTTCCATTCATAAAACTCTTCTACACAGGGTAAATAGTGAAAGGTCTGTTTTTCATAATAATTCATCCTTATGGTAAAAGACTTGAGTATCTTTTGAACCATCGGGTCTTTCATCATTTCGTAGGCTTCCACAGGTAAAACGTAAACGTCGCGTCCTCCCGCCCCATAGGTTCCATGTAGGTCCAAAAAAGGAAACGGCTTGCTCTTGTGAAGCAACAATACTTTCGGGATACCATGATACGGTCCCGGCTCGTCCATTTCTATCCCATGGATGGTGCCCGCTTTGAACGTCGTGAGCAGGGGGAAACCTTTTGTAGGATTTGGCACCACGCGACCTTTGGGCACGGTCGATAGTTTGATACAGGTCAATGGCTTCCGAATGAGACGATGACTTGCTTGCAACAATCCCGCATTCTGGGTGGGTATACACGGTGGATTGGGCACGGTAAATGGAATGTATCCTTGGTCGTAGAGTAAGAAACTGCGAGAGTCCATGGAGCCCAAGGAAACCTTTTGCACAAGGACCAAGGATACAGGGGTTTGACACTTGTAACCAAACAACTTATTGCTTTCAACGCAGTTGTAACAGCGGACGGAAATGAGTCGATGTCGCATAAACAAGTCATGAATCCCTTCCTTGTCGGGCTTCAGCCACATACACGGCAACACCATGGCCAGAAAGCCACCTTCCACCAAATGTTCGAAACAACGCTTCACCATTTTTGGCCAAATCGTCACTTGGTTACATTTCGTCGGCGTGGGAGACGAGTGTGGACCCGTTGTCTCGATGCGAAAGGGAGGGTTCCCTAGGATGAGGTCGTATTCGGCGAGGGGCTGTTCAAAGAAATCGCCGTTGAATATCGTGGAAGGCAAGGGTCCAACGGGCGAAATCTCGCACCCCGAATAGGAACACGGTAAGGGATAAGCCGCATGAAAACGCATGTCGCCTACACCGGGTTCATACACACGCATCCCTGCGCGAAGAAAAGGAGACAACTGTGTATAGAGTTCTTCCACCAAGACAGGTGGAGTAAACACTCGTCCTAAGGTATCGCTTTCCATATAAAAGGGAAGGTGATACTATTTGTCAACTTTATACGAGGGTTAGGGTTAGGTTTAAAATACTTACCCTTAGGCGTTAATCAACATCAGAAGGTAGACCAGAACTCCGAACACCACCGAGTGGAGCACGAGGGCGCTGGTGCCTTTCGTCTTAAAGATGGCACCCGTAATGGCGTACACCTGGGGCGACGCAATGATGAAAAAGAGGAGGGCAGATTGCACGCTGTAGAGAATACGAGGGTCCATGTATATATAGATTCTATATATTTTATTCCTAGGTGTCCATTTTTTCGATATGAAAAGAAACGAACACAAGCGGATTTGTCCATTTGTAACTGCCTTCCCGAATATGGACATATTGGGACGTTTGTAGTCCATTCACCTTTTGAAGCGTATTTCCGTAAACGCTCAGATTCGACCCCAGGTTCAACGTATGAAGCGTCAACGTTTGATTTTTCAAAAACGGCCTAAACCAATCCGGATTCGTCTTTTTTCCCATGACCCAATGAACCGAAGGGTCTGCTCCAACATTTCGTTCAACCCCGTTGAGGATGAGGGTGTTCATCTATAGATTAGCTTTATTTTTTAGATGTTATCTTGGATTGCAACAACTTGTGTTCTAGCAAGTGAACATCCTGAATCAACGTTTCAATGACTTTCTCTAAATGTTGAATGTGTTTGGCGCTGGTTTCTACGTATTCTCTCATGTTGGAATACGTATAAACAGGAGATTGATAAGGAACAGACTTGACTTTGCCAAAATAAGTCTCCATAAATAAACCCACGGAAATAAATGTGTCAAAAAAATAAAGGGCTATATCTAAATGGGAGCAGGATGGAGCAATGGCGACCTCAGTGGATATTTGAGTAAAGTCGAAATCAGTGGAAACGCAAATTTGTTAGAAGTGGGAGACAATGGAGTTTTGAAATCCTATGAATTGAATGGGGATGGAACCTGTAAACCTTTACCCGGTTCCATTCGACCTTCCTCCAAGATAACAGACGTCACTCAAAAAAGAGTCTATGTCTCCACGCCTGGAGACACGCGTAATCTTCGCTTGTATGCCGACAAGGAATGCGAGACACGTGCCAACGAGGAAACGTATATGAAAAAAACAAAAATAAACAATCAAAATATCCTTTATTTTCCGGTCACACGTGAACAAAACGCCACCCATTACAAAATCAACGATACCGTTCCCAATGAACCTCCTTTACCCTATTTTTTGTTGTCTCCGAAAGAAAATGCCACGAAACGGTTTGCGGCGGACAAGGCAATCCATGAATGTGTGCCTATTCCGAACATCAACACGGTCGAGAACTATAACGCCACCATGAAAAAAGGGGTTAGCACGACGACTGCCTATCAACGCGACTTATCAAGCATGACTCTCTATACAGACAAGGACTGCACCAATATCTATATACAAACAGAAGAACCCCTTGATTATGAACATGATTCGTATTATCCGTATAGCACGACACTGAACCCCTACACTGAAATCAAGGGCTACGGCGGACGCATCATGCCAAACACCAACGCACGCTATTATAGAGTCAAGGACGAGAAATGGAACGTCACGAAAGACATTGACCCCGTGTTATTCGAGAAAGCGACCAAGTCCATACAGGAAAGAGAGTCGGCTAAACGTGAAAAAGAAGAACGTGCACAAAGAGAGGCACTGGCGAAATATTACGCCGACGAACAACTCAGTCAAAAGGCGGCCAGTGACAAAAGAAAATAGTTTCTAAAAGAACTTATCCACGCTCTCGGGCATTTCCGAAATCTGGGTATGGTAAAAGGATTCAATCTCTTTCATATACGGAACGTCTTCTTTGGTGACCAACAAGATGGAGACACCCTTTCGCCCAAATCGCCCCGAACGTCCAATACGGTGAATATAATTCTCGCGGTTCGTAGGAAGGTCGACATTAATCACCAGTGAAATCTGCTGAATGTCGATGCCGCGCGCGAGCAAGTCCGTGGTAATCAAGACTCTCGTTTTACCGGAACGGAACTCATTCAATATACTGTGTCGCTCGTCCTGGGTTAATTCGCTATGGATACACGAGACGTTAAAATCCTTGGCCGTCATCTTTTCCTTGAGCCATTCCACTTTTCGTCTCGTATTGCAATAAATAATGGACTGATTGATGGGCAACGTCTCATACAAGTCACAAAGCGTATCCCACTTCCATTCTTCTTCCAAGGCAATGTAAAATTGTCGAATCCCCTCCAACGTGAGCTGTTCTTTTTGAACCAACAGTTGGAGAGGATTTTTCATGAAACGCTGGGTCAACTCGAGCACTTCCGAGGGAATGGTCGCGGAAAAAAGACACACCTGGCACGGGGGCAACGTATTGAAAATTTCCTGAATTTGACTCTTGAACCCCCTCGACAGCATTTCGTCGGCTTCGTCAAGGACAAGCATGCCAATCGTCTGGACCGGTAATGCGCGACGACTAATCATGTCATACACGCGACCCGGTGTGCCAATCACGATTTGAACCCCCCGGTTCATACGCGAGACATCTTCGCGCACGGATTGCCCGCCGATACAGTTGCATACCGTGTAGCCTGTATAGAGGTTGAGTGCCGAAACCACCTGGAACGTTTGGACGGCCAGTTCACGCGTCGGAGACAACAACAACGCTTGGGTGGTCACAATGGTCGGGTCCAGCCGCTGAAGGACCGAAATGGTAAAGGTGGCCGTTTTTCCGGTCCCTGACTGCGCTTGGGCAATCAGGTCTTGCCCCGTTAAAAAGGGCACAATGGCACGCTGTTGAATGATGCTTGGCTGCTCATATCCATAGGCATAAATCGCCCTCAATAAAGGTTCCTTTAAATTCATACTGTCAAACGTGGTATATTCCATACAAAGGATACGCCGAACTGTTTAAATCTTTTTTAAAGCTAACTATGTTGCCATGGTATTTACCCAGAAATCATCACGCTGCGCAGGTGTAAATAGTCCCAAGACCACATTGATTTGAGTGTCCACGTCTTTTTTACCGAGCTTTCGCACAAAGACCTCGACCGCGTCTACGGTAACCATGCCATACCTCCGCAGAAACAACTGATAAAACAGGTCCGAGTATCCAAACATGGTGGCTTTGTGTTGGTTGGCATAATAAAAGAAATCATTCAGGAGCCATCGTTTGTCTTCCGGCACGGACATGTGTAACTGAACAATCCAAAACTCGTGATATTTACGGAGTAGTTCCTTTTTGGACTCTACAAAGCTTTCAATGTCCTCGAGCAGGGCCGGTGATTGTGTGCGATAGGTATACGATAGAATACGACGTTGAAGGTCTTGGGGGAATCGTGCGATAAGCGAGAGGTCCATGTATGTAAAGAGTATTCTTCCTTATAAAAATGAATTCAAAACAATCCCTTGAATCACTGTAACATGAAGGCCCCTGAAACAGAAACCGAAATTGGTGTAGACGAGGCGGGACGTGGACCGTTGTTTGGTCGCGTCTATTGCGCGGCGGTCATCTTGCCTCTAACCATGGACTTTTCCTTTATCAAGGACAGCAAGAAGTTCACAAGCAAAAAGAAGATTCGCGAGGCAGCCGACAAAATCAAGGAACATGCCCTGGCCTGGTCCGTTGCCTTTTCCGACGAGAAGACCATTGACGACATCAACATTCTGCAAGCCACGATGAAGGCCATGCATACCTGTATTTTGGACATTTTGCCAGAGAAAGGAACCCTCTTGGTCGACGGGAATTATTTCAAACCCATTACTCGAATTCTAAACGAAGAATGGCACACGGTCCCGTATACCTGTGTCGAAAAAGGAGATTCGACCTATTATTCGATTGCGGCCGCGTCCATCCTGGCCAAGGTTGCCCGCGACGATTATATCTTGGACTTGTGCCAACAACACCCCTATTTGGTCGAGCGTTACGGACTGGACAAGAACAAGGGTTACGGCGCCAAGAAACACATGGACGGGATACGCGAACACGGGATTACGGAATGGCATCGGAAGTCATACAAACCTTGTAATACTTTTTAGGCACTTTTTAGAAAAAAGTGCACAAAAACATAGGATTTGGAAAGGATTAAAATACTTATTCGCATGTCATCCTATGTTTTGGGTTCTTTTTATAAGAAAAATTGACCTGTTGTTTTTGAGTTATTTTTTTTATTAAAAAATGGACCTCCCAACCAGTTTCATTAAACTCGCAAAGAATAAAGATATTACCGACGAAGAACTGTTTGATGAACTTCGTTATATCCATGCAAAAAACGAGAGTGAATTTCGTTTGAAAATGATTCGTTCACAACATGTGGTAACTCAACATCATGTTCCGTTTCTCGATATAAAGGGCGTATTCGAAACTGTCAAGAACATGCGAGAAAGAAATCCAACCTTAGGCACGACTGGTGGATATGATGTTGACCGTAAAAAATTACAAACCGAAATTCATACCATTTCACAAGTTTCACCAATAGGTCACTTGACCCAAACTATAGAAAATTACGAGATGAAAAAACGAATACGGTCTCTTGAACAAACCCTTGCTGCGTTCATGGAACAAACGAAGGTGGAACGTTTGTCTCAAGAAGCCGTGATGCAATCGCTTTCGAATGAGCTCGACGAGTTTCAAGAGGAGTTTTACGATTGTCAATCCGAAGTGAAGGAACAGAAGGAACGGATTGGTTTGTTAGAAGATGCATTAAAGGAAACGATACAAACGGTTATAGAACGTGTTCCTTTTGTGAAAGATAAAAGTGACTGATTGTTCTTTTTAAGAAAAAGAACGCAAAAACGAGTAATCAATATCTAATGCTACGGTTTTGCGTATAATTATTTTTAATCCTAAATTTGCGTATATCCTATCTAATTTTTGAGTTTATTCTTCATCTAACCCTATGTTTTTGCGTTCTTTTTTTTAAAAAGAACAAAAATTGATTTCCTCGTTTTTGCGGTCTTTTTTTTAAAAAGACCATGACGAACATTGTCCGCGCGTGCCGCCCAGAGAAACCAGCTGTTGGACTCACGCGTCAATCGCGTTGTCCTGAACGAACGCATGCCTATTACATGGTAGCCGCTCGCGAACGCGACTACCTGTGGTTTAACTGGCAACTTCGGGAGACTCTCTTTCACGTCAAGAACTATCGCAATCAGCGGAAACAGTGGATACAAATGATACAGAAGCAAATGTGGAAAAACGTTCGCATCTATTACCCAGGTGTTGCGTCTCACATTCTATCCTATCTAGACTACAACGGGTTGCCGAAGCGAACGAAGGACTCCATGCCACCACCGCCCATGAGCTGGTTTGACAATCTGGATTACGCGAGCCTTGACATTTCACGGGTCTGTCGCAACATGGGCCATCGCCTGGTCATGATGGGATATCCTGTCGAACACGAAGAGATTGAGGAAATGGATGTCTATCTGGACTATTACAGCTCCTCTATAAACTTACCGGTAAACATGGCCTACTTTCGCGCTCTCTATCGCACACTCGAGGAGAAACAAGTGAGGGACCCGTGGCGCATCCTCTATTCCTGCATGATGGTCGAGGGCCGTGGCGGCTTGCCCCATGACTACCAGGAAGGACACTTGCAGAGGAATTACCTGACACAACGTTCCGACCACTACTTCCGTCTGTGGACCCAACGAAACAAGTTGACAGATGAGCCACTTGCCTTGGTCACGTCTTGGTTTGCGCGAATGAAACGTCCGTCGTTTCGGGGACCGATGCGAACCCGCTGGATGAATTTGGAATAAGGATTTAGAATGATTTTTTCATAAGGGTTATATGGATATCTTGTATAATACCTCACGCGCGACGGGACGGACCAAGGTATGGAGTGTAGAGGTTCATGGCGACACGGTGACGGTGAAACACGGAGCCTTGGATGGGAAACAGGTGATTCATGAGACGGTATGCAAGGCCAAGAAGACGAAAGACGCACATCAGGTCGCGCTAGACCATGCGCAGAGCCTGTGGGACAAGAAACGTAAGGTCGGATATGATACCACTCAGGGAGCTCTAAGGCAGGGATTTTTTCCCATGTTGGCACAAGAATACACGCCTGGTCAAACAGTCGAGATGCCTTGTCTCGTCCAACCGAAGCTAGACGGGATTCGATGTCTAGTCTACAAAGGACCCGAGGGACTCATCTTTCAATCGAGGAACCAAACCCACTTTCAGGATTTTCCGCCTATTACGCAGGCCCTGACCCGGGTCTTCGAGACAAATCCCGACTTGGTCTTGGACGGGGAACTCTACCATCACGATATGGATTTCCAGACGATTACCAGTCTTGTGCGACGAAAGGGACATGCCGACCTTGCCAAGCTGGAATACCATGTCTATGATTGTATCCACGCGGACACCTATCAAGAACGTTATGCCTTTCTAAAATCCCTCAAGCTTACCTTGCCGATTGTCGTGGTCAAGGCATCGCCTATCACCCGTGTGTCACAAATCGAGACACAACATACACACTATGCAGAAGAAGGTTACGAGGGGATTATGCTACGTAATCCCGACGCCCTTTACCAGGAACAAATCCGTAGCAAGGACCTGTTAAAATACAAGCTCTTCAAGGAACAAGAATACGAGGTTATCGGACACATGGAAGGAAAGGGCGGCATCCCTGTTTTTGTATGCGAGACAAACGGAAAGACCTTTCAAGTGATGATGAAATCAACGATGGAAGATAAAAAGAATAGCATGGAACACGTCACGTCTTTTTATCATCAATGGCTTACGGTCAAATACCAGGAACTTTCAAAAGACGGCATTCCTCGGTTTCCGGTGGGGATAGGGTTTCGGGACGGGACCTAGACCTAGATTTCAAGAATAGTTTTTCCATCTTAGGACTTCTCATTCCATCCCAAATGTGCGAATCCAATAGCGTGAGTTCAAACTGGTCTATTAGTTTCGGCAGTCTACCCTGATAGAGCTGTTCTATTTCTTTTTTGGACAAGGTGGTCAAATCCTGATAGATGCGTTGTTTTCGAGAGAGATGAACCTTGGACCGTGAATGGCTTGCACCGCATAAATGGTCGCATATCACACAATACATGGTTTAACCTATAAAGTAGGTAACCTATTTTTATATGTTAAAAGGTCTAATTAAAAGGCGGACCTAAAAGGTCTTCGTTTAACGTGGACTTAGAAAGTCTTGTTTTCGCATTCGTGACAGCTTTCTTCTCGGTAGGACTGTAATAGCGTTAATAGAATCAGCAGAAACACAATAAAGAATATCAACAGAGAGGTTCGCATTACACTAAATCAATATAATTCTTAGGATACTAAAAATTGACATAGAATTATCTTGACAACTGTAGTCAGTATGCTTCAAGACACAGGCAAGTTTCGAACAAACGGAAAGGACCAATTCTATACACAGGAAGCCGTCGCAAAAACGTGTATTGACCGTGTTCTAGCGTTGTTGCCTTATGTCTCGGAGTATCTATGGGTCGAGCCCTCGGCAGGCAATGGGTCGTTCCTGAACCAGCTGCCATTTCAAAAAATAGGGCTCGACATAGACCCGAAATCGGACTCGATTGTGAAACAGGATTATTTGACATGGGTGCCTCCCTCTCAAGCATGTATCGTGTTTGGGAATCCTCCCTTTGGAAAGCAATCTTCCTTGGCAAAAGCGTTCATTTCAAAAAGTTGTGGGTTTGCCAACGTGATTGCGTTCATCCTACCCAAGTCCTTTACGAAGCCCAGTATGTATAAAGCCTTTCACATGAATTTTCATCTTGTTCATTCGGAAGAACTGGCGAAGGATTCCTTTGTGCTCAATGGGTTACCCTACGATGTTCCGTGCATCTTCCAGGTGTGGCAGAAAAAGGACATCGATAGACCGTTGGAAGAAAAGATACTTCCGATGGGGTTTCAATACGTAAAAGAAGACTTCCATATTGCCTTGAGACGAGTGGGCGGAAATGCTGGAAAATGCGACAAGCCAGGGAAAGTGTTTAATGTTCAGTGTCATTACTTTATTCGATTTGACACAGACCTATACCTAGATAGAATGATTGAAAAAATTAATCATCATATCTTTCCGAGTAATACCGTGGGTCCGCGAAGTCTTTCGAAGACGGAAGTGAATGTCGTTCTGAATGAAATTATACTTTCGGTCCAGCATTCAACTTTGGCTTTAGGACCCGAGGCGACGAAACCAACTGAGGTGTAATCGAACCGCCTCGAAATTGGTGAGTGCCTTTTGCAATGACTCGTTCTGGATGGGCTTCGACGAATTGTTGAAAACAACGGAGGGAGCATTGAAGCCGACTCTGTGTGCTATTACATTTAATATTCAGACACATGGAGCCGCTTAACTGCTGTAGAGCATCTTTCAACTCATACATGTGACCATGTTCCGTTTTCGTGGGCTTCCGATTCGAGGGAACCTTTTTCACGAGGGACACAAGGCATTCAATCTGCATGCGTGTCAGGCTACCAAACAGCAACTGAGCCGAATTTGTCAAGTCTATTTCCGTAATGGAAAGGATATTTTTTGTATTTCCCTTTTGCTTGTAGTGAATGACCACCATATGAATGGGTTTTCCACTACTCACAAGGTCGAATTGTCGCAAACAGTCTGCCATACAAACGGTATGGCTGCCGGTGGTTTTGATAGAAAGGTCGCACTGGTCGAGGCGATTGTATTCCGCCGGTAAATCGATATCGCTAGTATAGGGTATCGTATCCGTTTCTTCTCTTGTTGCCAGATAAGTGTGAAGCATGAGTTCATCTTGCCAAATGAGACCATGCGATTGAACTTCTTTCCTGGAACTCATCTTTCTATTCCTATTTAACGAATTCTATTTATTCAATTTTATTCAGGTCCGTGGTCCACCAGGGAACCCGCCCTCGAAACCGCGGCCGAGGTGGGAGTGAAGGTTGTTGTGGATGTCGGGGCGGTGATGTCTCCACTCGTCATGGTAGCGAAGACCCACGTTCTCGGCACGGTAGTCGTTGAGGTTGTCTCGGATACGGTCCGTGTTTAAACCTGATAATTTGTCGTAGGTGTGGTGAAGCTGGCACGAGAGCGCATCCTTCTGGCGAAGGGCCTCGATTTGAATCGCCGCCGTGTTGTCTGCGGCATTCTTGAGGATTTCGCCCTTGGACATGAGAATGTCGCGGGACAAAAGAGCCATGTCACGTGCCGACAGGGCGGCATTCTCGGCCGCCTGGCGCTCCAGGTCGCTCTTCAACTTGCCCATGTCCGTGAGGACCAGGCTGCCCTGTAACTGGGACTTGAATGCCGCCTCGGCAATCTTCAGCTCGGTATCCTTGGCCGCGACCGCTGCATCCTTGGCGTGGTTGTAGTTCTGGGAAGAGAGTTGACCTAGCAACGACCTGGTTTCATTGGCCTGGTGGTTGACCAGGTCGCGGATAATGGCGGACGAACGCAATGTCTCCGTCATGTTGGCCGTGCCCGTTTTTTCGGTCGCCAAAGAGTTCTGAGTGCCATTGCGCTCCACGGACGAGATAGTGTCCTTGGCCAGGTTGTAGCTGTTCAGGTTGATACCCGTGTTGGCCCGCTCAATCGCATTAAACAGGTCGGCTTTGTTGTTGGCAATCGCAAGACTGGCCGCGGTTCCGTTACGCTCCACTGCGTTCTGGAGCTGGTCCGTGCCCCGGCGATTGTCCCCCAACAGGAACTCACTGTTCCGACGGCCCTCGGTCTGGATCTGGTCGGTCCCTCGGCGGGTGTCGTTGATCATAAACTCGCTGTTACGGCGTCCATCGTTTAGGATTTGGTCCGTGCCCCGGCGACCGTCACTCAACAAAAACTCGCTGTTCCGACGTCCATCGTTCATGAGCTGGTCGGTAGCCCGGCGAGCATCCCCCATCATGAATTCGGTGTTACGACGTCCATCGGTCAGGTTAAAGTCGCCCGACCGCAACACGTTGTCCTTGAGGTCTTTGAATCCCATCTGAGACAAATCCTGGGACTGGATGGTTTGTCTCTCGAGCGCACTCGAAAGGTAATCGGTACTACGGTTCAACAAACCGGCCGTTTGGCCCTGTAGTCCCACGCCTGATTGGATGATATTGGCTGACTGTGCGGCAATACCATTCATTAAGTTTCGGTCCAAATACGACACTTCAGACCGGATGTTCGAGTCTACATCTTTGATAGCACTTATCACTGTCGGGTCCGCCATTATAGAGAATATCTATACAATAACTCTTACAAAAAATTAAAGAAAAATAAGGTTACATGAAGGTCATACTCCTACGGCGTGGCTGCTTGGATGTATTCGACAATTGAATCGAGGTGTATCCGGGTATCTTGAAGGTCTTCTTTGACATTTCAACCGTTTCTGTTTCTGTTTCAGGCTCAATTAATTTTTTTACCATTTCCAGGTATTCCGGTGTGGTATAATCCGATAGGTCAAGCACGGAGGGTGAGTCGGTCTCGGGCTCAGGCGCAACCTCGGACCCAACCTCAACCACTGGCTCAGGCACTGGCTCGGGTGCGACCTCGGACGCAACCTCAACCACTTGCTCAACTACGGGTTCAGGCACTGGCTCAGGAACGGATTCAGGAACAGGAACAGCTACGGGCTCAGGCTCCGGTTCAGGAACAGGTTCAACTACGGGTTCAGGCACTGCCTCTGACGCAACCTCAACTACGGGTTCAGGCTCAGGAACAGGTTCAGCTACTGGCTCAGGTGCGGCCTCGGACGCAACCTCAACTACGGGTTCAGGCTCAGGAACAGGTTCAGCTACTGGCTCAGGTGCGGCCTCGGACGCAACCTCAACTACGGGTTCAGGCTCAGGCACTGGCTCAGGCGCGGCCTCGGACGCAACCTCAACCACTGGCTCAACTACGGGTTCAGGCACTGGCTCAGGCGCGGCCTC
>Ga0214919_10001225_pt1 | contig 42658 bp, 39 predicted proteins | sample LL1503_MetaG_FD_177994 | JGI IMG/M metagenome (GOLD analysis project Ga0214919, IMG submission 177994) | Freshwater microbial communities from Lake Lanier, Atlanta, Georgia, United States - LL-1503 | ecosystem: Environmental > Aquatic > Freshwater > Lake | place: USA: Georgia | collected... | reverse complement strand
AACCTCAGTATCAGGGTGTACCACCGCTAGACACTGCGCTTGTAAGGTTTGTCCGTAGTCGTCCCATACAGGTTCAAATCCAAATGAACTAGCGCTTTGATACCAAATTTTCATTGCATCACCTTTTTATGTCATGGCGTTGAATCATGCCTCTTCTGGATAACCCATTGATGTCATGCGACACCAACAACCGCCCAAAGAACCTGGCAATGTTTTTTCTGCACCCTCCACTACCTTTGAATATTCAATAGTGACTGGCCAATCATGACTAGGGTACAGAAAGAACTTGGGAGCGATTTGCATCAATCGCTTCATGGCTGCTTTTTCGCTTCGTCTGGCCACAACATAGTTGGAGGTTAAACCTATGTCGTTGTGTGTGATGGTGGGCGTCATCAATTGATGACGCACGCTGTAAACCAAATCACCACAAAATACTGCTAGGCCTTGTTCGGTATCTACCAACACCAACATTGAACCTTCTGTGTGTCCGCCTGCGTTTTGACATCGGATACCCGGTAAGATATGTTCACCGCTTGTTGATTCCAAATCCAGCAACCAGAGCGCGTTGGGCGTGTGCAAACGATCAATGATGTGCTTGATATCTTCAGGTGGATATGAAGGTCCTGATAATCCACTCACTGCGTATTCCAATTCACGTCGATTCACCACCACGGTTGTGGACATTGGGAAAATATCCGTTTGCCCCGCATGATCGATATGCAAATGCGTATGCAACACATAATTCACGTCTTGCGGTTCTACACCGTGAATTTTTAATTGTTCAATCAATCGTTGATGCGGCTGCTCAATGCCTTTTGCGCGGTCACCAATGCGTTTCAAAATATCGGGATTGCGAAACCCAGTATCAACAACGACTTTGTGTTCACCTTTAGTTAATAGCCAACCCTGAACAGGAACACGCACGACGCCCAGTCCTTCGCCATTGGGAACAATGCGACGTTGATTGAGTTCTACCTCCCCCAAATCCAGTGTATGAACAGTCCATGTCATGGTTTCTTCCCTGCATCCAAACCTAAACCCAACACACCGGGATTGATCACGTGAGATGGATCAGTGATGTCTTTAATCTGTTCTAAAACATGCCATGCCGCCTGACCTTCAAGTGCTTTTGCAAACGGATATGACTTCGCCCACTGCACATGCAAAGAACCCATGCTTCTGAACATGGCTTGCATGCGATGTCTCAAATCAATCGCAACCGCTGTGCGTTCTGCGTTTTCTTCGATTTGCAACCCTTTTTCGCGACGATCAGATGTTGCGTAATGATGTCGGTAAGGACCCAAGGGTCTCTTCCAAAAAATAACCGGTTCGATGCCCCAAAAATGTCCATGCAACAATGAATTGCAGGCCATGCGAATGCCATGCTTAGCCATCAACGCCAAGTTGTCTTTTTCAAACTGTTCAAACGCTTGCATCGCCTTCACTGCTTTGGAAGCCTGAAATTTGGCATTGATAGGAAAATTAACTTCGCCCTCTCGATTGGCCATGATCTCGCCCACATTGAGATAAGGACCATAGCGCAAGCCAAAAGGGATGGTGGTTGGAAGTTTTCGTGCGCCATAAGTCTCACAAATTTTGGCAATGCGTTGTTGTACGCGATCGGCGGCGGCTTGATCGGCCGCTTCAGCGATGTAATACATGGCATTGGGCAATCCTTTGAGATAACCCAAACCCGATGGATGCCAAGCACGAAGCAAAGCGCGATAAGCGCGCCATTTATTAGGATTGTCTTTTAAAAATTCATTCACCATTTCACGCGTTTCGTGTTTGGGTGGTGAGGGCTTGAGTGCGTATTCATTGACAAAATAACCATCAAATGCAAACGCTTCGGTATGCAAGCCACTTTGCGCCATTGCTGCTTGCGCTTTCACCAACGACACACGGTCATTGAAAGTCACACAACCAAAAGACATCTTAGGCCAAGGCTCTAACAACAAATTGACTTTAGTTTTGATACCAAACGCACCCGAGTCACACAAAAACATTCCCGTTAAATCAGGTCCGTTGTAACGATAGAAAGGTGCTGTACCCGATGTTGCCCATGAACCCGTTTTGAGAATTTGCCCATCTCCCAACACCACCTCTAAACCCAATACGTGTTCAGCCAATGTCATACGCCCCATGCCAGTTGCGTTTTGACTCAACCCGCCACCAACGGTTGCATGGTTGCCCGATAAGGTTCCTAAATAAGGAACGCGCATGCCTGTCCCTTTAAGTGCCTTGCGTAAATCAACCCAACGCACGCCAGTTTCAATCGTGACATATCGATCAACGGTATTAACTTCTAAAACACGATTGAATCCCGTGTTATCCATCACTAAGGTATCAGGCTTGATAGGTACATGACCTCGGGTGTATGACATCCCTCCACCGCGCGTATTGATGGCTAAATTTTCACGTTGCGCCAAACGCATCAATGCGCTAATTTGTTCTACTGTTTGGGGCTTGACAACAGCCATTGCAATTTCACCAGGCTCTTCAGAAAAATCAAGCGAGTATAAAGTTCTATCTTCTAGCGACGTTCGAACTGCATCAACACCAAGCAAATCTTGCAAGGCTTGAATCACGCGAATTGTTTTGTCGGTATGTGTCTCTTCAGCAGTTCTTACATTCATACATGTCTCCTTGATTGATGATCGTGAAATCACACCACTTGCTGTAACTGTCCTTTTTCTATCCGCTCTTTGAGCGTTGCGCGTTGCACACGATTGGTTGCGGTCATGGGCAATTGATCGGTTAAATAAATGGCACGGGGCACTTTAAAGCCAGCCAAACGTTGACGCAATTGATGAACGTTGCTTTTCCAATCTTGTTGTGTGGGCTGGGAAACCACTGCCACCACGACCTCGTCCAGTCTGGCGTCAGGCATTCCCAACACACACACAGTGGGTGTACCGCAAATATCACGCAATGCTTGCTCAACTTCTGCAGGTGCCAAATTTTCACCGCCGACACGAATCATTTCTTTGAGACGAGCCACATAAATCAATTGCCGCTCGTCGCCCATTCGACCTAAATCGCCTGAGCGAAACCATCCGTCAGTTGTACGAGATTGTTGTTGCGCTTGCTCATTTTGAAAATAGCCTTCACTGATCGTAGATCCGCGCATTTGAATCTCACCCGTTTGCCCATGAGCAACTTCAATCGATGTTTGTGGTTCGGCAATACGCACCTGGTTACCCGCTTGTACACGACCGTTTCCACTAACGCGCAAATGCAAGGGGTCATCGGGGAACCACATCGTCAACTGACCTGAGGTTTCTGTCATGCCATAAATATTTGAAACGCCTGCAATGCCCAGTTCATCAACAATTCGCATCAAGTAATCTGGCGTCCCTAGATCGTGTGTGATTTGCATGCTTTGAAGTAATTGACGCGAATTCGGATGACCCAAAGCCAACACATCTCGAAAATAAACCATGTGCGATACATCGCATTGATAGCGATGCACATCTTCCAAAAATCGTTGCGCATCCCACACAGACATTGAATGCAAGGTACAACCCGCTAACAAACAAACAGTGAGCGCGTGCATCGATCCACTGCAATGAAAAAATGGACCTGCGCTGATAAATCGACTCGATGGTGTTAATCGCTGGCAACGCGCCACGTAGTTGGCTGTTTGCAGATAAGCCGCATTGGTGAGCATCACACCTTTGGGAATGGATGTCGTGCCTGATGTGTATTGAATGCAAAAAACACCAGGTGGTGTTTGTAGTGCACTCTCATCACCCTTGATATTCAATGTTTTGCTGATCCACTCATCAGGCGCAAGCATATCATCTGCCCAAAGCACTTGCAGGCGCAGACCCGAAGCTTGCAAAGCCAAGCAGGCCTCGTCGCCGTAATGACGACCTCTGAATAAGTCGGTGGTAACCAAGCCTTGTAATTGCGCCGCTTTAAATATCACATTCAACTCAACGCCTGTGAGACGCGTGTTGATTGGTACTGAGACCATACCCAATGCATTTAACGCTAAAAATGTTTCAACCCAGGAATGGCAATTGTGAAACCATAAGCCCACTCGATCGCCTTTTTTAAATCGCGTAGCCAAAGAACCCATCAAATTTTGAACACGCGCACTCATTTGTGCGTAGGTGCGCGTCTGCCCATCGATATTCAACGCAATATGGTCGGGCTTAATCGCCGCTTGGTGCCACAACAGATCCACAATGCGAAGACCGTTGTGATTCACGTTAAGCATCCTTTGGAAAATGAATGCCTGAAAATGATGCGGGCGCCATAAATGGATAAGGTACGGCTTTGCCACCCGGCAAAGGCAATACGCCCATGGCATGTCCAGCCGTAGATACTTCATCGTTTTGGTTGAGTAATGAAATTTTTAAAATCACTACGCCCCATCCATCCATGCTTTGTTTATCAACCACTTCGGCAACCGCCCTCAAAGCATCATTGGCGACGTCCATTTTTTTGTATCGAAATTTGAGTCGCCACAACCAGCCTGAAGGACCTAAGCTGTCTTTGACCAACTGCACCATCACGTGCTGCTTCCAAGAACCATTGATCAATACATTAGGTAAATGATCATGTCCTGTTGCAAAAGGTTGGTCGTAATGAATGCGATGCCAATTTTCAACCGATGCAGACCACCGCATGATGTGAGTAGTTGTGATGATGCCTTTGTTGAGTTCACCCAAACGCTGGCCCACGGAGATGGATTCAAATGTCATGATCTCATCTCCAAATCAAAGTTTGACGATTGATGAGCAACAAGTCACCCACTTCTGTACGAAAGGTGGTTTCGATATCCACCAACAACATTTGTCCATTTTTGCCTTCTTTTAAAACAATGTTGGCGTATTTGGCTTGTGCCACACACCGTTCACCCACTTCTAGGCAACGAAAAAATTCGATTTCATTGCCACCATTAAGCAAGCGTTTGAACGGCATTGGAATAGGATCAAGGCCAAAATACATACCATCGTTACCTGCAGTTCCATCTGCGTTGGGATCCTCTTGCACAGACACCAAAGGATCTGGCGCATCGGCCGCTGTTCGAAACGCATGAGCAGGATACAAAGGTGGTGCCACGAGTTTTTTAAAAACAGTCTTGGCCGCATATTCTTCATTAAAATACAAAGGGTCGCGATCCATGATGGCTTGCGCAAAACGACGCAATGTGTCTTTTTCAAGGGGCATCGCCGCCTTCAGTGGTTTGCCTTGAAGCCCAACATAAGGCTCAAAATCTTTCGCAGTCACACTCATTGATTTTCCTTATGCGCTTGCGCTGATTTGGCGACGGTAACTATCCAAATAACCACCGCGCATGACTTTACCTGGCAGGGGATGTCGAACAATCCCTTCAGCCTCACGAGCAACCTCAATCAAACGCTCCAAATTAACACCCGTATCAACGCCGATCTCTTGGCACAGATGAACCAAATCTTCCGTCGCAATATTGCCGGGTGCATCTTTGAATCCAGCGTAAGGACAGCCACCCAATCCCGCAACGGCCGAATCAAAATCATCCACACCCATCTCCATGGCTGCCAATGCATTACTCAAACCCAAACCACGCGTATCGTGCAAATGCAAGTTGATTTTTTTGTCAGGCCATTTGTCTTGTACCTTTCCAACCAGTCGACGAATACTCATAGGATTGGCCCATCCCATGGTGTCGGCCAATTGAATCATTCGAATATCAATGTCATGATCCGCAGCCATACTCATTAATCGACTCACCAACGACACGACATGGTCTGGTGCAATGTCCCCCTGATAGTTACAACCAAACGCAGCCATCACACTGACCTCGCTGGCTTTCACATTAAAGCGCTGAAAACTCTCAATGCGTTTTTCGGTCTCTTCAAATGTTTGATCAATCTTTCGATTGGTATTTTTGAGAGAAAACGCTTCGCTGGCTGTCACACTCAAACTGCCCTCAACGTCCAGTTTTTTAGTCATCACCGCACGTTGTAACCCTTGCGTGTTGAGATAAACACAGGTGTAAAGCGTACCTTCGTGCCGCTTAAAACCATTCACCACATCTTCTGCATCTGCCATTTGAGGCACCCATTTAGGACTCACAAAAGATGTCACCTCAATTTCATGAAAGTGACATTCAGACAACATGTCGATGAGTCTAATTTTTTCTGATGTTGCAATCGGTTCTTTTTCGATTTGCATACCCTCGCGAGGGCCCAATTCATGAATGGTGATGCTTTTAGGTAAAGTCATTTTTTTTCCGTCTTTCTTTTGAATCTTTAGCGATTCAATCCATAAAATTCCATGACCTGATCCACACGCTCACGCGGTGGCTTGGCGTTCATCCAACCATGACGACTTTGCGACAAACCAATGCTTTGCTTTAAGTCGACAAATATTTCTGCCATTTTGAGAGTGACTGCCATACCATCCAAAATCGGCACATCTTTGACTCGATTAATTCCATGAGTTGCCAACAAAATATTCATGGGCATCTCACCTGGAATAATCACGTCAGCGCCTTGCTCAACTAACTTCATCGCACTTTTTTCAAAACGCTCAATCAGTTCACCCGGATCGTTCCATGCCTTAAGCACATCGTGAAATGTAAAGCCAACAGGCTCAATTCCTGTGCAGCGAGACTCAAGTCCATAGATGCCCACTTGTTCTTTGTACAAAGGCACCATGCGATCAATGAAAATCAATACACCAAATCGTTGCCCCAGCATACACGCCGTGTGAAAACTGGCCTCACCATAACCAACGACAGGAATATCCACCAGCGTGCGAATTTCACGAATAAATGGATTAGGCAATGTGCACATCGCAAAGGCATCAAAGGATTGATCTTGACTTTTAATCGCTTGCGTAAACCACTGCAATGCATGCATGGTATAGAGCGACGAATAAGCAATGTCAGTTCCTGGATAGTTGGTTGGATAGGTTCCTGGCTTTAAACCATGCACCTCCACTTGCGTGCCTGGTCTCACTACTTTTTTAATATGCTTTTCAATGGCTTGTTGATAAGCGGGCAATTCTTCCAAGACCGTAAAACTTTGATGCCAAATTTTCATGTGATTCTTTCTTATTGATCTAGACGAATGTTGGCGCCGCGAATGGTTTTGCCCCAACGCTCGTATTCAACATCTAAAAATGTGGTGTATTCCTGAACCGTTCCAAATGCAGGATCAAGTCCATTTTTAATCATGGTTTCTTTAACCGATGGATCTGCTAACACAGCGTTGATTTCACGGTTAAGCAAAGTCACAATATCCGCAGGCACTTTGGCTGGTGCAACCACACCCAACCACAAACGACCATCCAATGGAACACCTTGTTCAGCCAAGGTTGGCAAGTCAGAGGCCCATGACAAACGCTTAGGGGACGCCACGCCAACCAATTTAACTTTGCCAGCGCGGTGATTGGGTTCTGCCAATGTCATGGGAACCATCATGGAATCAACTTGTCCGCCCATCACAGCAGTAATAGCGGGTGCTGCTCCTTGAAAAGGCACGTGAATCATGTCGATATTGCCGCCCGCTGCGCCTTTGAACATTTCCATTGCAACTTGTGACGAACTACCTGCCCCCCAGGATGCAAAACTAAACGTTCCAGGCTTGCCTTTAACAGCATTTAAAAATTGAGTCACGTCTTGTGAAGGCTTTGACGGATTGACGATCAATGCCATGGTTAAAAAACCAACCAAGCCAACAGGCGAAAAGTCTTTTTTCGCGTCATATCTGATTTTGGTGTAAACATGAGGATTGAGTGAATGCGTATCTGCTGCAGTGAACATAATGGTGTATCCATCAGCAGGGGCCGTACTTACAAACTCTGAACCAATCATGCCGCTGGCACCTGGTTTATTTTCAACCACCACCGATTGCTTCAAGCGCTCGCTGAGTTTCGTGGCCAAGAGTCTGGCAATCACGTCGGTTGATCCGCCTGCGGGATAAGCAACCACCATTCGAATCGGTTTATCGGGATATGCCGCCCATGCGCCACCGCTAAAAAAAATAACCGCTAATGCGATCACGCTAAAAAATAGTTGAATACTTCGTTTCATGGCTTGTCTCCTTGAGTTGGGTTACATTGATATTTACAAATGCAAATTAATTGCATTCCATGCATATGGGGGCTTGTGTTAACCCAAGCTCATTCCCACTGTGTCAATCAATACAATAGCATGTTTAAGCACTTATCTCAAACGCAATGTCACTTCAAGGACTTCGAGCTGTCATCACCGGCGGGGCGGGCGGGATTGGGCGAGCCTGCGCCCAACATTTTTTAAACGCAGGGGCCCATGTGGTGATTGCCGACACCGACCTCTTTGCCTTAGAGAAAGCTTTTCAACAATTGGGCGCCAATAACACCCTGCTTCACGTATTGGCTTGCGATATCACCCAACCGGCCCAATGCCAAAAACTGATCGAGCAATCTGTTCAATGCTTGGGCGGGCCCTTGGATATTTTTTTAGCCCATGCAGGTGTCCCCTTCTCGGGTTCTTTGCTAGAGGCCCAAGAAAAAGATATTCGATCCGTTATTGAGGTCAATGTATTGGGAACGATTTTTTCAGCTCAAGCGGCCTTGCGCAGTTTGATCCATGGACGTCAACCCAGTTTGCTACTCACGGGTTCCTTGCAAAGCGTAATGGGCCGTGCTGATCGCAGCGTCTACACCGCTAGCAAGCACGCTATTGCTGGACTCGTCAAATCGTTGTCTTTAGAAATGGGCCCACTTGGCGTGCGCGTTAATGGAATTGCACCCACTGTTATCGACACACCATTTTTTAGACAGGCCATCGAAAATATGGGTGCAGATGCTCAACAATCCTTAGAAAAATCTGCAAAATCATTGCCTCTAGGTCGCATACCCAATGCAGATGACTTTGCGCGCATGGCCGTGTTTTTGGTCTCCGATGCTGCCATCAACATCACAGGGCAAATGATGATGATTGATGCGGGTGCTACAGCAGGCAAATTCAATTAAAGCTTATTGATCGACCTTTAAACCTGTTTTTGCAGACAGTGCTTTATAGGTCTCTCGCTCATTTGCCAAATAAACACCAAACTCTGCAGGTGTGTTTCCACCAGGCACAACACCCATGTCAGCCATGCGTTTTTGAACCGAAGGATCTCTCATCGCAGTAGCCAATTCAGAATAAAGCAATTGAATAATGTCTTTTGGCGTGCCCGCGGGCGCCATCAAACCAATCCATGCCGACATGATGTGCCCAGGAACACCCGATTCCACCAAGGTTGGCGTTGTCGGCTTAAGAGGGAAACGCACACGTGATGTAACACCCAAAGCACGCGCCTCACCGGAGTCAATTAATTTTTGTGGTGACGGGTAATTTTCAATCATGAAATCAAACTGTCCACCCACCAAATCAACCAATGCAGGAGCTGCACCACGATAAGGAATATGCACCACATTGATGTTTGCTAATGATTTGAGCAATTCGCAATTGAGGTGACTGAATGCGCCAACGCCTGAAGAGCCACAAGAGAGTTTTCCAGGATTGGCTCGCGCAGCAGCCAACACTTCTTGCACGGATTTGTAGGGAGAATTTTTTCCAACCACCATCGCGCCTGGACTGTCTGCAATTAATGTGATGGGCACTACGTCTTTTTCTACATCAAAGCTTACGGGCGTTTTGCTAATTACAGGCATGATGGTGATAGGACCAGGAGAGCCCGCCAATAGTGTGTAGCCGTCTGGCTTGGATCGAATCGCTTGCGCCGCCCCAATGAGACCACCCGCACCCGTGAGGTTATCGACCACAAAGCTTTGACCCAATCGTTTGGTTAATTCGCTTGCTGCAATGCGTGTGAGCACATCGGTCGCGCCCCCTGCTGCAAACGGAACAATGATGCGAACAGGCTTGCTGGGATACTTGTCTTGTCCAAAAACAAAGCTGCTAACAAGCATCATTGCCGCTCCTAAACCAATCCAATTTTTAATTTGCTTGATCATTTGAGTCTCCTTTTATAAATATCACAACATGTGCAAGTGTAATCAATCACTCCACATTCCACCATTCACGTTCAAAATTTCACCCGTAACAAATCCAGCGTCTTGATGTGCCAAAAACATCACCGCATGAACAATATCATTCGTTTCACCCATACGCCCTACCGGAATTAATGCACGCAAATTATCAGGAAATCCTTTGGTCATTTCAGTTGCAATCGGCCCAGGCGCCAACGCATTAACTGTAATACCAAAAGACGCCGTTTCTCTGGCTAAAAAACCAGTCATGATGTGCACACCCGCCTTAGATACACCATACGCCACGTTACTTGCCCTGGCTTGTTCGTTTGGATCGATCCATGGTCTGGCATTGCCCGCATTTTTTCCAACCACTGAACCCATTTGAATAATGCGGCCGAATTTTTTTTCTTTCATACCCGTAAGAACTGATTGAGATGTTAAAAAACTTCCCTTGAGATTGATATCGATGACACGATCCCATTCCTCTTCAGATAAATCTTGCGCACTACCAAAAGATACAACACCGGCCACATTAATCAAGGTATCAACGGTTCCGCATTGAGTCGCAATACGCTGCAACAATGCATGCACTTGCGAGCGTTTTGTGACGTCTAGCTGTACGCTTTGTTGAGTTGAAAAATCAGAATTTTCTATTGATACATCTGCTTTTAAATCAGATGCAATCACTATTGCACCACGACGCCTGAATTCCTGAACAACAGCTTGACCGATACCGCCGTTGGCACCCGTGACCCAAACAACGCGTCCCAAAAAATCTTGATTCATGATTTAGCCTTTTTTCATTGATTAAACATGACTCAGCGATGAACTCACATGCAATCCAGCCAAGCGACCAAAAACCAATCCTTTGAGAACAGACGTGGCTCCTGTGTAATTGCCATAGTAAGTACCAACGATTTCACCCGCAGCATACAAACCCTCAATCGCATCCCCATCCGCATGCAACACGCGCGCAGATGAATCAATCTTAAGTCCGCCAAACGTAAATACATTGGCAGACATAATGGGATAAGCATGAAATGGCGCTTCATTTAAGGGGCACGCCCAATTGGATTTGGGTGGGTTCAAGCCTTTTGTCTTGACGTGATCCAACTCCAACGGTTTCCAATCTGAACCACTGCAGCCTTGGTTATACGCTTGTATGGTTTGATTCAATGCGTCAACGGGTACCTGAATCAAAGATGCAAGCTGAGAAATGGTTGATGCAACGATGGGTGGTTTATCGGTACGAATACCCAAACGATAATTGGGAATGCGTTGATGACGCGCGTCCAAAATCACCCAAGCCATTCCCCCTTTTTGTTCATAAATACGTCGCGTGATGCGTTCATAAAAGGCGTCGACTGTTCCAGGCGCTTCATCGGTAAAACGCTCACCATCTTGATTGACCAAAACACCATAAGGGAAAATAAAAACCGAAGGCTCTGATATACCTGATCGTGGATCAACGGGTTCAGCGTGATAACTACCAAAGTCACCGCAAGTGGCAGCACCTACATCCAATGCCATGCCTATGCCTTCACCACGATTGAAATAACCGCCCTTACAAATCGGCCTCAAATACACCGAGCGCGGCCCTACATAGCGAGACATCCATTCTGCATTGCCCTGAAAACCACCACTGGCCAGCATCACTTTGCCATGAAACTCTTGAATACCCGTGCCACTCGTTCGTGCACGAATACCCACCACTTGCGCTTGCTTATTTTCAATCAAGGATACGGCGGTGGTTTGATAAAAAAATGTGACGCCTAATTTTTCTGCTTGACTTGCTAACACATCAACCAAACTTTGACCACCACCAACGGGCAACAAACGCGGTTGCGACTTGGTTAAAAATTGTGTGGGCAAAAATTCAAATCGTGCACCCAAACCTGTGAGCCATTCAATGGTAGGACCTGCTTGATTGGCAAATGTTTCAATGAAGTGAGGGTCTAGCATACTCAAGCCTCGAATCAAACCCTTTTCTTGCGAATCGGCGCTACGCTCAATCCATTCGGGATCAATACTGCCACTGCCGTTTTCTGCCAAATGGGTTTCAAAATCATCGCTCACATCTGAATGACTTTTCATTCGCAAATAAGCTTCTGTATAGCGACTTTGTCCACCGCGCTCTTCTTGAGGGGCACGCTCAAGCACAGCCACCTTAGCACCTTTTTGTGCTGCAGCAACAGCAGCAGACAAACCAGCCACACCACAACCTGCAACTACACAATCAAATTCATGCTTAGCCATATCAAACTCCTATATCATTCCAATGAAATCATCGCACCATTAAATCAATCAATGCGGGATCGCTTTGCGCATAAGACCCGACACGGCTCACACCCAAGCCGCAACGCTCTTTCAATTCAATCATCATGACTGCATAACGCCATGCAACTGCAATCACATCAACAACTGGCGCGCCGTGCAGTGTTTTGATTTGATTGGCAATCACCAATGTGGCCAACACCGCTTCAGCAGGAATAATCACATCGGCACCATGATGCGTGATGGCATTGAGCGCTGCGCGAGAAAAAGCTTCAATAACAGGTTTTGGGGGTTTTCCAGCAGCGACCATTTCTGCTTCGTGCATGGGAGGATCTAACGATACCGATTGCAACACGCGCTCTTGCAATCCATGTTTTTCGACAGCCGACTGGACAATAAAAGAAATTTCTGGTGCGTTGGCAATGGGTGCAATTTTTTTACCTAATGAACATGAAACCAACATTGATGATTCCAAAATGCCAATCACAGGAATATTGACTGCTGATCGAATTTCTCTCAAAAAAGGTTCGCTAAAAGATCCGATCACAAACGCATCAAATCCATTTCGCTCTGCATGAATCGCGTTATCAATGATTTGATCGAGCACTCGGTGATACACAAAGGCATTACCTAATGCAGAGGTGGGTGTTCGGCCGTGGTAACTCCCTGCGCGCACACCTTCGACTTGAACTGTCGCCGATTGTCCCAACATGGAATTTGCATGGGCAATTAAAAAATCTCGGTACGCGCCCAATCCCTCGAGTTCCGTCATGGATTGATGCCACATTTTGTAGGGTGTGGTTCGTTGATTCATAGTAATTGATCCCTTTTGATTTAACGACTGGCGTCACCCATTCGAAACTCGTGACTGATTTCATTTAAGCGCGTCATCACTGATTCGGTCAATACAGTGTCTGAAGCTTTGAATACATCTGGGAGTTGCTCGACTCGGGATGCACCTAATATCGCACAGGTGACCGCTGGATTGGCCAAGACCCACGCCACAGCCATTTGCACAAGCGGGATATTGCACTCTTTGGCCAACTGTGCATATTGTTGAACCGCTAAAAATTCACGCTCATGCCAATAACGATCTTTATACATATCCCCCGCTGCACCTTGACCAAATCGACTGTTGTCGTTGGGCTTTGCGGCGAACTGGTGCTTGGCACTTAGCAATCCACCGGCAAGCGGGTTGTAACAAATCATGCCCAATTGCTCTGCCTCGCTCAATGGAATGAGATCACGCTCGATTTGTCTAAACAACAAGTTATAACGCGGCTGAATCAACGAGGGTTTCACCCACTGATGGGTTTCGCATAATCCAATGACTCGCGCCAAACGCCACGCTTGGAAATTTGAAATACCCCAAGCACGAATACGACCCGATATGGCCATCTGATTCATCGCTTCGATGGTTTCAACCAAGGGCGTTTTGAAATCATCGTAGTGCAATTGATACACGTCAACATAATCTGTTTGCAGTCGTTTGAGCGAAGCGTCCAAAGCAGTCAATAAGTGCTGCTTTGAGGATCCGCGCTCATTTGCACTGGGACCCATCACACCACCCGCTTTGGTTGCCAACACAAAATGTTGTCGCCGGCCCTTGAGCCACTGACCGACCACGGTTTCAGACTGACCTCTTTCGCTCATCTGAGCGCCCAATGGATAAACGTTGGCAGTATCAATAAAATTAATTCCAACATCCGCACATGCATCAAGCATTGCAAAGCTTGCGGCTTGATCGGCTTGACCACCAAAGGTGGCTGTTCCCATGCACAAATGAGTCACGTGAATATCCGAAGTTCCCAATTGTTTGGTTTGCATTTTTTTACTCGATTACGAATCTAATTTCGCACCTGACAACATTACAGCCTCTTTCCATTTAATACGTTCGCTTGCTGCAAAGGCATGCGTTTGTGCAGGCGTGGAAGAAACCAATTTAGCCCCCGCATCCATGAACCGTTGTTGCATGCTTGCATCTGCTGCAACCGCTTGAACCGATTGAGATAATTTGTTGAGAACAGCTGGTGGTGTACCTTTGGGCATGACCAATGCACCCCAAGATATCAGCACAAAATCTTTCACGCCAGATTCTGCAGTGGTTGGCACATCGGAAAGAGTGGGCCATCGATAATCCGACGTAACTGCCACTGCTCTTACCTTACCAGCGCGAATCAGTGGTAATGCACTAGCAATATTGTCAATGGCAAAATCAGTTTCGCCAGCAATAAGTGCAGTGAGTGATTGAGCACCCCCTGGAAAGGGCACGATAGTGGCTTGAATATTTGCTCTTACTTTAAATAATGAAGCCGCCAAATAAGGAGAAGATCCAATGGCGGAGGATCCAATATTGGCACCCCTGGCCTGCGCGCGTGACCATACAATCAATTCTTGTAAATTTTTTGCAGGATGCTGAGGTGACACCATGAAAACATTGCAATTTTCCCAAATTGTTGACGCATAAACAAAATCAGTTTCGGGGTCATGCGGCATCTTTTTAAACAAAAATTGATTGATCGATAGAGTACCAATCGTTGCGGATGCAATGGTGTAACCGTCAGGCTTTGAATTTCGAACCGCCTCCATACCAATCATGCCGCCCGCCCCCACTTTGTTTTCAATAATAAAGGTTTGCCCTAAACGAGATTGCAATCGCTCGGCCACCATACGCGTCAAAACATCCGATGCATTACCAGCCACAAAAGGGACAATAATTTTAACGGGCGCTTCAGGCCAACTCGTCGTTTGCGCAAAAACCAAAGGCACGGCACATGCGATGGTTGATGCAACACTGTGTTGAACAAATTGTCGACGTGTGGTCATGATTGAATCTCCTGAGTTGTTTTAATTTTGAATCGCATAGCAAGGGCCGCCTTGTCCAAGCCATTCCTGGATTTTTTTACTTTCAAACCCACATTCCAATAAAATTTCGCGTGTGTGCTCACCCAATTGGGGCGGCAAGCGTTCAATTCGTGTATTTGCTCCACTCATTTGAGTCGCAACTCGCGGAATACGCAAATCACCCTCACTCGGATGCTGGCGTATTTCCCAAAAATTCACACTCTCTAAATGCGGATCGTTAACAAGATCATCCAAACTATTAACTACAGAAAATGGAATATCCTCTGCCTTTAACAATGACAGCCACTCTTCATTAGTTTTGCGCGCAATTTGTTTTTCAATTTCGTCCCACACCAAACGAAAGTTGTTTTGTCTCGCCTGAAAAGTAGCAAATCGTTCATCCTTCATGATGTCGGGTTCACCCGCCAGCTCAAAAAAACGAAACCAATCAGAATCGTTATAAGGCAATAAAACTAAAAATCCATTTTTAGTTTTGTACGGACGACGCGAAGCTGTGCTTACGGGCTCATAACCCATGGGTGCAATGGGTGGGTGAAACGCATGGCCCCATTGATGTTCCACCATATTGAATGCACTCATGGTTTCAAACATAGCCACATCCACTTTTTGACCAGCGCCTGTTTGTGCTCGCTGAATGATGGCCATCGCAATTGCATATGCCGCATGTAAACCAGTCACTTTGTCGGCCATGATAGTGGGAATAAAACGCGGTTGCCCAGCAATCACGGTTTGCAGTTGCGCCAAGCCCGAAGCTGCCTGAATAATATCGTCGTAAGCAGCTCGACCCGCATACAAGCCATCATCACCATAACCTGATACATGACAATAAATCAATCGTGGATATTTTTTGTAGAGTTTCTCAAAATTTAAACCCAAGCGATCCGCCGCTGGTGTTCGCATCGAATGCAATAAAACATCTGTTTGCGACAACAAGGCATTTAAGATTTCTAGACCCTCTGGTGTTTTTAAATCTGCAACCACACTTCGTTTGCTTCGATTACTTGTCAAAAAAAATGATCCCATACGAGGCGAGCGTTTAGGGCCCATCACTCGTGTTCGATCCCCTTCAGGGGGCTCAAGTTTGATGACATCAGCACCCATATCACCTAAATATTGACCAGCCAATGGCCCCACAATAATAGATGCAATTTCTAAAACACGTATTCCTTTTAAAGGGCGATCAATACTCATATCAGCATTTCAATAATGCCAATGCGGCGGTTGTGCACCCGCAATCGTGGATTGAAAAGTGGCGATACGCGTAGCGCCTAAATTGCCTAAGTAAACAGTTTTGAAATCGGCGCCGCCAAATGCAATACTCGACACATTCCCCAATGTTTGCACGGTGCCTGCATACACGTCTTCTTGCGTCATTGCATTTTGCGCATATTTGGCTTCTGCATGGGCAATGATTTTTTCGTTGGGGTCTTCCAAAATCACATGCGCACTTCCATCTTGCGCAACACGAACGACTCGATTCGAAACCACACAAGCCACCCATACACCGCCTTGCGCATCAAAAGATAGTCCGTCAGGAAAGTCTCCATTAGTAAATTGATAGACCACGTCTTTAGGACCTAAGACACATTGCTCTTGATTAATAATGCGATAGCGTGAAAGTTTTCGTCCGTAGGTTTCATTGACATACAACCACTCTCCTGTGGGGTCAACACGGCATTCATTGGTAAACGAAATATCATCGGCCACAATGCGAGCACCGAGCTGATCAATCACGGCAATAAAACCGTCAGCAGTTTGCGCATTGAACGCGCGATAGCGAGGTACCATTCGCGTACTCATTGAAATCCATGTGCGCCCCCTTGCATCAATCGTGACAAAGTTAGTGTTGCTCATTGCATGCCCATCCACCTCCATCAAAAAAGGAGTGATGCGATGCTCATGATCAATGCGCCAGACGCCGCCGCCGCATTCGGTTCCCAAATTAGCCACCAAGAATTCACGCTGTGGCGTGAGCGCAATACCATTGGTTAAAAAACCATCGGGTTTACCGATTAATTTTTTCCTCGGTTGACCCAATTGATGAACACTGCACTCATGATCGGATACAAACAACTCACCCTTTGATGTGGCGATGACACTTTCAGGTCGATGTAAATTTTCACCTAAAAAATTTAAGTCTTTGAGTTCAATCGTCATGTTCATTTTTTATACAAGCCTATAAACGCGTTGTGCAGTAGTGCAAAACATTTGCATTTTTTCGTCAGCCGATGCTTTTGCAGTGATGTGTTTAAAAGCATTCCACAAGGTCACCCAAGGCGTGCCCGCTTTTTCTACTGGAAAATTACTCTCAAACATGCAACGTTTGGGACCAAACAATTCGATGCAGGTTTCAATATAAGGCCCCCAACGCTTGGCCAGTTCAACTGATGTGAGTGGTGCAGGCAGGCTCAAAAAATCAACCGCTGCCAAGCGAATCATCATGCCACCCAACTTCATATGGACGTTTTCACATCGCGCCAACTCTTGCAATGATTTTTTCCATTGCGCAAATACAAGATCGCGCTGACCCGCGTAGGGTCCATATCCCAATGCGCCGCCGCAGTGACCCATAACGATCGTTGTATCAGGAAATGCTTTTGCTAAATCGATCAACTCAGACAATTGCGTATGAAAAACCCACGCATCTAATGACAAACCCATACGAGTGAGCATCGAAACACCTTCACGAAAATCTTTTCTCATGTAGTGATACGGTTCATGAATGGTATTGCCAATGATCGGATCTTCGTCGTATGCGGCTGATGCACGCACTCCTTTGAATCGCCCTTGCCCGGCTTGTACATGCGCTTCCAACACCGCTTGAACACGGGCACCCATTGTTAGATCAGCTGCACCCACAATACCTTGGCACACACGCGCTTTATTTTGCGCATTGGCATCGTTTTCAACTCCAATCGATGCTGCAAATTCTGTTTCACCTACAGGCTTGAATTCTTCTGGACCCGTTGTGCGGTATTTGGCGTGACATTGCACATAAACAGTTGCGATTGTTTTGTGACCGCATTGAATATCGTTTTGAAATTGCGCTAACAAATAGGTGTGATCTCTTGCGTTGTCTTCTTGCGGCAATGCAGCAGGTAATGCATCCCACAAATGATGATGGGTATCAACCATGGGTAAGTCGGGCTCAAGAACCACTTCAGGCTTCATTTTTGCGAGCCACTGTGGATTAACGGGCGATACGCGCCCAAAGGGTGTTGTCGTACTCATACTTTAAGTATCCCATTTTCAAAAAAAATATGCGGTTGTATTTACCCGCAGTTGTCACGCACGCGCCTGGTTTCGAGAATCCGAATGCGTAAAAACCAGTAGGTAATTTCAGTGGGGCATCTCTATACTTGGTCTTGATAGACCCATCAACGCACAAAGAAGTATTTTTTATGACATTACCCACCATTGCTTTATTCACAGGCGACCCTGCTGGAATTGGTACTGAATTAGTACAAAAGTTGCTCAACCAAACCTCCACACGGCAACAGGCAAAAATTATTTTGATTTCGCAACGCGGCACCGTGCAGACACCTCCATCGGTTCAATGGCACACCTGGTCAGGCTTAGATGCCCCAGCATTTCCAGTGGGCTTAGCCAATGCCAATAACGGCCAATACATGCTCAACGGATTGCAAGAAGGCGCTCAATTGGTCAGAGACGGTCATGCCGATGCGTTATGTTTTGCACCACTCAACAAAAGTGCATTGCGATTAGGTGGCATGCATCAAGAAGATGAGTTGCGTTGGTTTGCACAACTGCTCAAATTTGATGGCATTTGTGGTGAACTCAATGTGTTGCAAGATTTATGGACTTCACGCGTGACATCACACGTCCCACTCAAAGAAGTGAGTGAATTACTCACGCCCGCTAAAGTCGTCGAATCCATTCAAATGATCTCCAAGGCCTTGCAAGCGTCTGGCAAAAAAAATCCACGCATCGCAGTGTGCGGACTCAATCCTCACAATGGCGACAACGGCAATTACGGAGATGAAGAAATCACCATCATTGCGCCTGGTGTTGAACAAGCCAAAGCATCAGGCTTTCCTGCTGATGGCCCCTACCCTGCAGATACTGCATTTGTCAGAGCCATTCGCAAAGAAGGTGGCTACGATGGTGTTGTCACCATGTACCACGATCAAGGACAAATTGCGATGAAACTCATGGGCTTTGAAAAAGGTGTCACCGTACATGGCGGCTTACCCATACCCATCACAACACCTGCTCACGGTACAGCCTACGATATCTCAGGAAAAAATGCAGCCAATCCTCAAGCCATGATGAATGCATTTGATATTGCTTGTCGAATGGGCGTGCATCACCGATCAAGTAAAAACTAAAACATCATCCGAATTCATGGAGAATTTAAAATGAAAAAATTATTTGCCTCTTTATTTTTAACAGTTCTATGTTTGGGTCAAGCTTTGTACGCACAAACGGCTTATCCCACCAAAACTGTTCGATTGATGGTCGGCGCTAATGCAGGCGGCGGCACAGACATCATTGCCCGCATGTTGGCTGAAAAAATGACCGACTCCATGAAAGGCACATTCGTTGTTGAAAACAAACCAGGAGCATCCAACACCATCGCGGCTGATTTAACAGCAAAGGCACAACCCGACGGACACACACTCTTGGTTGCAACCAATACAGGTCAAGCGATTGCACCTCATCTCATTAAACTGTCTTTCGATCCCATGAAAGATTTAACACCCATTGGCTTGGTAGTCGTTGTTCCTAATGTCTTGGTGGTGGGCTCTTCAGTTCCAGCCAACAATGTCAAAGAATTAATTGCTTTGATGAAAGCCAAGCCTAGTGAATTCAAATACGCTTCATCGGGCATCGGTAGCACACAACACATTGCAGGCGAAGCGTTTGATCTAGCCGCAGGTGTCAAAAGCATTCACATCCCTTACAAAGGAAGTGCGCAGGCCCATATGGATATTATTTCAGGCAATGTGCAAATCATGTTCGACACAACTTCATCGGCAATGAGTCAAATCAAAGCTGGGAAATTCAAACCTCTTGCCATCACAACAGCACAAAGAAGCAACGAGCTGCCACAAGTACCCACCATGTCTGAAGCGGGTATACCTGGATTTGAGATGACCACTTGGTATGGCGTTTTTGTAACCACAGGAACTCCTACTGATGTGGTGACTAAATTGCAAAACGAGCTAGCCAAAATCATCAAACTACCCGAAGTACAAAATAAACTCAAAGGCTTGGGCGGCGAGCCTGGCAACATCAGCATTGAGCAATTCAGTCAACTCAATCGCCAAGAGTTTGAACGCTTTGGAAAATTAATTAAACAAGCCAATATCAAGATGGACTAACCTACCATCATGCGAGGTAACCACAATGTAATGGCGGGAATGTAAGTGATCATCAACAAGGTGATTCCCAAAGGCACATAAAACGGCAACATTTCAATCAACACATCTTTCATCTTCACCTTGGCAATGTCTGCAACCAAAAACAAAGCCAAGCCCATAGGTGGCGTAAGTAAGCCAATCATTAAGTTAAAAATAACCACCATACCCAAATGAACAGGATCAACGCCTGCGGCCATCATGGGTTTTGCAATGATGGGGGCGATGACCAAAATCGCAGTGGTGCTATCTAAAAACATACCCACAATCAATAGCAACACATTGACTAATAACAATAAAGCATAGGGGTCGGTAGAAATCGACAACATTAATTGCGTCATCGCTTGCGGCACTTGCTCTACTGACAAAACCCATCCAAACAAAGCAGCCACCGCAACAATCAACAAGATGCCTGCAGAAGAGCGCAGAGTTTCAATTCCTGCCTCAAGCAATCGAGGCCAGGTTAACTCTCTGTAAAAAAGCCAACTGATCAGCAACGCATAAGCAACGGTCACCGCTGCGATTTCTGTAGGCGTGAAATAACCCATCAGCATACCACCAATCAAAATGATGGGCGCAAACAATGCGGGCAAAGCAGGGAACATATCCGTCCACAACTGTTTGAAGCTCGGCCAACGTTCTGCGCGAGGATATCCTCTCTTTAGTGCCAACCATGCGGTCACAGCCATCAATGCAGCAACACACAACAAGCCAGGCAAAATACCACCCAATAAAAGTTGAATCACTGAAGAGCCTGTGACGGTGCCATACAAAATCAATGGAATACTAGGTGGAAAAATTGGACCAACAATGGCTGAAGCAGATGTCACTGCACTTGCAAATGCAGGATTAAAACCCTTCTCCTTCATTGCATCGATTTCAATTCTGCCAATGCCACCAATATCGGCCAATGCAGAACCCGACATACCAGCAAATATCAAACTACCGAAAATATTAACCTGAGCCAATCCACCAGGAAGACGTCCAACAGCCGTATCTGCAAAGCGATAGATGTGCTTAGAGATGCCCGCGCTGTTCATCAAACTACCGACAAAAAGAAAAACAGGTACTGCAACCAAGGGGAAAGAATCTAAAGCGTAAAGGGTTCGTTGCGCAACCATCTCAATGGGTAATTGATTGATCAAGAGATACGCAATGCTGGGCAGTCCAATTGCCAAGACAACGGGGAAGCCCAATATAAATAACAACAAAAACGCAAAGATAACAAGAAAACCACTCATTGAAAAAACCTCAGGTTAGTGTTGTTTGTTTTTCGTTCGCACTTTGATTCTTCCATGTATTAGCTAACTCAACCATCGATTCAATACACAAAAAAATCATGCCTAACGTTAACGGCATCATGAAGATCCAAAAAGGCATTTCAAGCGTTGCCGTTTGATTTTCTAAATTATTCAAAATGGAACGAATGGAGGCGTAAGCAATAAACCCAAACATACCCACGCCACAAAAATCAATCAACAACTGTAAATACCAACGCAACCGATCGGGCAGCATGGCTTGGATTTCTTCCATCTTGATTTGTCCACCTTGACTGGTCACAAAACCGCCGCCAATCAAAGTCAGACAGATTAAAAAATACCGAGCCAACTCTTCGCCGCCCGCCATGGGTACATCAAAAACACCACGCATTACGATTTGCAATGTGGGCGTAAAAATTAACGCGGCCAACAAGGCAAGACAAATATAAATTTGGATTTGACGAAATTTTTTAAACATACGCAATAAAAATATTTACCCTTGATTACAAGGGTAAATATTGAACCCAGGAATTATTTAATTGCTTGAATTTGTGGAATTAAATTATTCCACTCGGGAAAGTCTTTACCCACTTGCGTGAGCACGGCTTTGCGAAACTGATCCAAGTTGAGTCCTTCTTTTTCGCCAACAAAAGTCATGCCTTTGGCTTCTAAATCTTTGCGATAGCGATCAAATGACTCCTTATCCCACGCCAAGGTTTGTTGACCGACTTCGTACATGGTGTCTTCGATGATTTTTCTATCCGCGGCAGGAATGCCTTGCCAAATTTTTTCATTCACAAAAACCGCAAGAACCGATTGCATATGTCCGGTCAACATCACAAATTTTTGAACTTCATACAGTTTTAAATTAAAAATATTAGGTAAGGGATTTTCTTGCCCCACCACCAAACCCGTTGCCAATGCTGTAGCCAGTTCTGATACTTCAACGGGTGTAGCGACAGCGCCCATACCCGTGAGCATGGACGACCACAATTTGACGGGCACACCTCTGTACTTTTTACCCTTCATATCGGCAAGAGTTAAAACTTTTTCTTTAGATGTGAGGTGGCGAGTTCCCTGAAAAAAGCTACCCACAATTCGCATGCCGCCTTTATCAAGAAGTTGTTGATTCACCACCTTGAGCGCTTCGGATGAGCGCGAATCAGTCGCGCGCAAACTATGTCCCGCATCACGGTACAAAAATGGCGCATTGAATACGGCTGTATCAGGTGCAATTTTTGCAAGCGACGCAAAATCATGATGTCCAATTGCAATGGCGCCTGACTTCACGCCATCGACCATTTCACCCACACCACCCAATTGCGAGTTTGCAAACACTTGAATTTCAACGCGACCATTCGATCGCTGTTTTACTAATTTGGCCACCTCTTCGGCATACAAGGTTTGTGGCGCATTGGCGACACCCACATGGGCGTAGCGCAACTTAATCTGAGCGTGCAAAGCACCAGAACCCATCAGGGTCAGGCCCATCAAGCTGGCCATTAATAAGGGTTTGAATGACATTTTCATAAAGTTCTCCTTTGTTTTGTTCATACTTCAACGGTCATACACCTTCATGATCGCAGAGGTGTCAAGCTCAGTATGCCCCCAATGGGCCAACATGCGATACAGGGTTTGTGCTTGTGCGGTCATCGGCGTTGGCACTTTTAACGAGCCAGCGTAGTCTTGCACCATATCTAAATCCTTGAGCAACTGACGAACATAACCCCTAGGGGCATGGTCACGCGCCAACATACGCGGATACAACAATTGAAAAGCCACACCATCTGCATGCCCGCCCGTGAGCGCCTGAGGGATCAATGCGGCATCAATGCCAGCACCTTCGGCGACGGCAACTGTTTCTGCAATCACCGCGTGCAAACAACCCACCATCAATTGATTGAGCATTTTTGCAACCAAACCACTACCAGGCAATCCCACCACGGAGAATTGCGACGAAACATCGTCCATCAAGGTTTGAATCAATGGCAAATCTTGCTCACGTGCACCAGCCATCACCGTCAGAGTACCCGAACCCGCGGCCATGGGTCCACCCGAAACAGGTGCGTCAACCCATGCGCAGCCTGTCTCTTGCAATAACTTTTGAATCAGTTTTTTACCCGTACCAACTTTGATCGTTGAAAAATCAACCACACACTGATAGGGTTTTATCACTTGCGCAATGCCTTGGTCTCCAAACACAACATCCTCGACGGCTGCAGTGGTCGGCAAATTAAGCACGATTAAGTCTCTACCGATCACCGTTGATTGCAAATCTTGATGTGCAATCACACCCCATGCCTGAGCAGCCTCTCTTTGCTTTTCCAAAATATCAAAACCATGTATCTCATAAGATTTTTTGACAAGATGTTGAGTCATAGGACCTCCCATCAGTCCCAATCCTATATAACCAATCGATGGTTTTTTTTTCATAGCAGTCCCATATCGTAAATTCGGTTGGCATTTGTTCTAAACAAAGCGTCTTTTTCAACTTCAGAAAAATCTTTCACTATCGTCTCAAATCCAATAAAAATATCATCAAAGCTTGCGCACAAACTGTCAACAGGGAAATTACTGGCAAACATACATCGATTCACACCAAACATCTCAATCAAACTCAGGACAACTTGAGAATTACTCTCGGCAGTCCACTTATGCGCTGGCAAACCAATACCAGAAATTTTGACGGTCACTTGATCAACCGCGCTAACGGCCTTCATTGCTTTTTTCCAACTTTTGATAGCCTGCTCTTCTCGATTGGATGGCAAACCTGCATGATTGATGATGATGGGCACGTTTGGAAAAGTCTTTGCCAGTTGAGTGGCCTCGTGCACATGCCACCAAGGTGTTTGCAAATCAAAGCGCAATCCCAAAGCACCTAATGCAGAAAAACCTTGCCGCCATTGCGAATCCATCATGCCGCCAGGTTGAGTTTCATTGGCACGGATATTGGCGCGCGGCTTATGACGCACACTGCGCACAAAAGAAAACGATTGCTGATACTCTAATTTTTTTTTCACGTCAGCATCATCAAGCCTCACATGCGCAACAGCAACCGTTGGCAAACGCTGCGTTTGACGCAATGCATCAACGTATTTCATTTCACCTTCGTGGTCGCTGGAATCCCATTCAGTCTCTACATAGACAGAACCTTGTACTTGAAAGTGACGCGCGTCATTCAAATAATCGGCTTGTGAATAATTTTTGCGAATGGCCTCATAGCTTCCATAACGAAATGCAATGGGTTTTGAGTCGCACAACCAAGGGTGATAATTTTTATCCAAATCCCAAAAATGATGATGGGCATCAATGATTTGTCTCACAGCAGTCTCCAACATAACACCACTCAATTTCTAAGATTTGTAGGCTTAGTTTGACACAAAGTCCACTATCCATGCAAAAATAGAATAAATACTAAACGATTAAGCAAAATGACTCAAAATTTCAATCCGAAAACTGCTTTTGATTTACACAACCAAACCGCCGTAGTCACTGGCGGGGGCAACGGCATCGGACAAGCCGTAGCTTTCGCACTCGCAAGGTCAGGCGCGCATGTAGTTATCTTGGATATCAATGAATCAGCCGCGCTGTCCACTGCAAACGCCATCAACAAAGAAGGTTTGTCCGCACAAGGTCTCCAAGTGGATATTCAAGACGAGGCGCAAGTCACAAAAGCGATACAAAGGGCATTCGATCATCGCCAGCGTTTAGATATTCTCATTAACAACGCTGGTATTGCTATCCGCAAAGCTTCTGTGGATTTGTCTATTGAAGATTGGAATCGCGTGGTGGATGTCAATCTCACTGGCGTATTTATTTGTGCACGAACAGCCGCGCGTCACATGATTTCGCAAGGCAGTGGATCAATCGTTAACACCGCATCAATCATGGGTTTATCGGGGGGTGGTTTGTATCCCAATATCTCTTACCAATCCACCAAAGGCGCAGTGGTCAACCTCACACGCGCACTCGCTATTGAGTGGGCACCGCACCACATTCGTGTTAACGCCATTGCCCCAACATGGGTAGAAACCGATTTCATCAAGCCACTGCTTGCGCAACCCGAGTTGGTTGAAAAAATAAAAAGCATCACGCCGCTGGGTCGCCTAGCAAAACCTCAAGACATCGTGGGGGCAGTCGTCTTTTTATGCTCTTCCAGTGCCAGCATGATCACAGGCCACACACTACCGATTGATGGCGGCTACTTGGCGCAATGAAATTTTTATTTGCATCGCTCTGCCTTATTGCAGCAAGTCTTCCTGTATTTGCTGCCACCATCGACGTTGCAGTCGCCTCCAACTTTTCTGCACCTATCCACATCATCGCATCACAATTTCAAAAAGAAACGGGCCATGTCCTGCGAGTCTCCATAGGATCTACAGGAAGTTTGTATGCACAAATTAAAAATGGCGCGCCCTTTGATATTTTTTTAGCAGCAGATACTCAAACTCCCGCCAAAATCGGTGAAGAAGGTTTAGGCATTGCATCATCACAATTTACATATGCAAGGGGTCGATTGGTTTTGTGGAGCGCACAAGCACATGTTGTTGACTCACAGGGCGATGTATTAAAAAAAATGGCTTTTAACAAAATAGTGATGGCCAACCCACAACTCGCCCCTTACGGATTAGCGGCGCAAGAAGTTCTTCAACAATTGGGTTTACAAGAGTCTCTCAAAACAAAAATAGTGATGGGTGACAACATCAGTCAAGCGTATCAATTTATTGCCACACAAAATGCATCATTGGGTTTTGTTGCCCTATCGCAAGTGATGGAACAAGGTCTCATTCAAAAAGGATCGGTTTGGTTAATACCTACACAACTTCATACTCCCCTCAAACAAGATGCGATACTCCTTCGCAAAGCAGAAAAAAATACAACCGCAATTTCTTTTCTTCAATACCTGAAAAAAAGTTCAACTCAACAACTGATTCGCTCATACGGCTATGACCTTTGACTCCAGCACCCTCAGCGCAATCAAACTGACGCTGCAATTGGCCAGTCTCACCACCGTGTTGTTGCTGTTGATTGCAACGCCTATTGCCTGGTGGCTGTCCAAGACTACATCATGGTTGCGCAAACCTGTTGGCGCCATCGTTGCTTTGCCTTTGGTTTTGCCCCCCACCGTATTGGGATTTTATTTATTGGTCACACTAGGACCCAATGGACCGATTGGTATTTTTACAAATACCATCGGCTGGGGCTATCTCTCTTTTTCATTCACAGGACTAGTCATTGGATCCATCATTTATTCATTGCCATTTGCCGTACAGCCCCTACAACATGCATTTGAAAATATGAGCGCAAGACCCATGGAAGTTGCCGCAACACTGCGTGCGAGTCCTATCGATGCTTTTTTACATGTTGCAATTCCATTGGCAAAACCTGGTTTTTATACAGCCGCCATACTCAGTTTTGCTCACACCATTGGTGAGTTTGGCGTGGTGCTCATGATTGGCGGCAACATCCCCGAGCAAACACGCGTAGTATCCACACAAATTTATGGATATGTAGAAGCGATGCAATACACGCAAGCACATGCACTTTCTGCGGCGTTATTGATTTTTTCGTTTGTGATTTTGTTAGGCATGTCGCTCTTCAAGCAGCGTACGCTAAGAGTGATGCCATGACAACCCGTACATCACTCATTCAATGTCAATTGCAACGACATGACTTCAATCTAAATGTCAATTTGCAACTCCCCAATACTGGCATCACTGCTATTTATGGCGCGTCAGGCTCAGGAAAAACTACTTTGTTGCGATGCGTAGCAGGACTGGAAAAACCTCATCACGCCTCCATTACCATCAACAATCAAGTATGGCAAAACGATCGTGACTCTATTTTTATACCCACATGGCAAAGATCCATTGGCTATGTATTTCAAGAGCCTAGTTTGTTTGCGCATCTCAACGTTGCAGAGAATCTTAAATTTGCAAGTCAACGCGCATCTTCAAATCAACAATCACAACAACTGCTTGATCATGCGATTGATTTATTAAGTATAGAACACTTATTGCAAAGGCAAACCGAACAACTATCGGTTGGCGAAAAACAAAGAGTAGCGATTGCTCGGGCCTTGGCCTCCAGTCCGCAACTTTTGTTACTTGATGAACCCCTATCCGCCCTCGATCAAAATAAAAAAGAAGAAGTATTGCCTTGGTTGATCCGTTTGCGCGATGACTTAAAGATACCCATGCTCTATGTCACACACGCCATGTCCGAGGTAACCCGTTTATCACAATCATTGGTGATACTCGATCGTGGACAAGTGCACACCAGTGGTCCTATCGAAGATGTATTGCTCTCAACAGGCGCAATGTCTGCATTGAATGATGAAATCGGCGCCTTACTCACAGCAAACGTTAAAGAAATCAACTCGCATTGGCATCTTGCGCGCATTGATTTTGAAGGCGGCAGCCTTTGGTTGCGCAACTCTAATTTTCAACTCAACCAAGTTGTGCGGGTGCGCGTTTTGGCAAAAGACGTGAGTATCTCCAAACAACTGCCTCAACAAAGCAGCATTCAAAATCAATTCAAAGGTGTGATTGAACAAATGACACCCGACATTCATCCTTCACAAACCATGATTCATTTGCGTTGCGGCCAAACTCCCCTGCTGGCACGCATTACTTCGCGCGCGGTCCAAACACTTGGCCTTCAGACGGGCGACACCGTTTGGGCGCAGGTCAAGTCGGTGGCCTTGGTTTAATCGCAATCACAGTTACCAAGGTGATTGACACCTTCATACAAATTTCCTAGGATCGAATCAACTTTTTTTGGAGAATATTTTGTCTACTTTTGATTCCTACAAAAACAAATATAGCCACGTTCACTTCGAACGCAAAGACGGCATTTTGCAAATGACACTACACACCAACAACGGCCCTTTGCAATGGGGGCCTAGTAGTCAATCGCAGCTGGTTCAAGCATTCACCGATGTTGGCGCCGATCGCGATAACAGACTCATCATCCTCACAGGAACAGGCGACGTGTTTTGTGGTCCCAAAGCAGAAGTGGGTCGATCTTTTTACAAAGAAGTACAAGACAACATCACAGCCGACTTGCTCGATAAAACCCATTGGAACGCCAAACGTTTGATGACGCGTTTGCTTGATATCGAAGTGCCCATCATCGCGATTGTCAATGGCCCTGCCATGCGCCACTCCGAAATTCCACTCATGTGCGATATCGTTATTGCTGCAGACGATGCAAGCTTTGAAGACACCGCGCATTTTCAAATCGCAAGCCAAGTACCTGGCGACGGCCTCAACATTGTTTACACCATGCTTCTCGGTCTCAACCGCGCTCGCTATTTCATGTTGATGGGCGAAATTATTCCTGCTAAAAAAGCGCTCGAGTTAGGTCTCGTTTCTGAAGTAATGCCACGCAAAGATTTGTTGCCACGCGCTTGGGAAATCGCCAAACAATTGGCGCAAAAAAATGATTTGCTGCTGCGATATACACGCGTGGTACTCACTCAACCTTTGCGCAATTGGATGGAGCGCGACGTGATGTATCACTTGGGTATGGAAGCTTTGGCCAAACTCGATAAAGAAGACGTTCACTCGGATGACGCCGAGATTGCCGCTGCTCATAACAAAAAAGGACATTGAAATGTCATTACTCAAAATTTCAAAATCAATCGCTTGCGCCATTACTACCCTTGGTTTGCTAAGCGCTTCGTTAATTGCACAAGCGCAAACCGATTTAATACCCGGTCAAAAAATCACCATGGTGGTTGGATTTCCGCCTGGTGGCGGCGTCGATATTGCAGGACGCTTGGTCGCAGAAAGACTCACAGCGCTAATCGGTAGACCTGTGATTGTTGAAAACAGACCGGGTGCAAGCTCTGGCGTTGCAACTAAATATGTGGCCGCATCAAAACCCGATGGACACATTATTTTTGTTAACTCCAACTCCATGCTTGCCAATCAACTCATCAATCCAGATGCTGGATACGACGTTGACAAAGACTTGGCACCGATTGGAAAATTTTTTACTCAATCCAATATCTTGGTTGCACATCCTGATTTTCCAGCCAATACATTAGCCGAATTGGTTGCACTCTCCAACAAACAAGACGTGACGTTTTCTTCTCCAGGTTTAGGATCAATTCCGCATTTAGCGGCGGAACGATTACTCACACTCTTAGCCAACGCCAAGATCAGACACATTCCATACGCAGGCGCAGCCCCCGCGCTTAACAGCGCCATGGGTGCGCAAGTTCAATTTGCAAGCGTCTCAGCGCCCACAGCAGTCAGCATGATCAAAGGCGGAAAACTCAAAGGAATAGTTGTCACCTCTGCACAACGCATGAATGCATTACCCAATGTACCAACGGCTATCGAATCAGGATACAAAGGTTTTGTCGTCGAAACATGGGGTGGTTTTTTTGTTGCAGCAGGCACACCCAAAGCCATCATCAATATTTATGAGATAGCCATCAGCAAGGTGATGGCGGAGCCCGAGATTAAAGAAAAATTAATGGGACTTGGTTTTGAATTAACCAATGTTAAATCTGACGCGTTTCGTCAAGAGATCAATGAAGAATTAAAAAGTTGGCGTGAACTTTTAACCAAAGTCAAAGTCACGTTTTAATCGAACTTAGCGCCCGATTTTGTAATCACCAAAGCCCATTTATCGATTTCTGATTTCACATAGGCTCTAAATTCATCTGGCGTACTCCCAACGGGCTCTGCACCTTGAGCCTCCATTTTTTCACGCACATCATTGGAGCTCAAAGCTTTAATCGTTGCTTGATAAAGTAAATTCACAATAGCGGGTGGCGTTTTTGCAGGCGCCATCAATCCATTCCAACTCGACACTTCAAAATCAGGCAAGCCCGCTTCAGACATTGTTGGTATTTGTGGCATCGCCATCATTCTTTTTTTAGACGCCACTGCAATCACATTCAACTTACCACTTTTTAAATGTGGGATTGCTGATAAAGCGGTTTGGAAACTCATTTGCACTTGACCACTTAATAAATCAGCCAAGGCAGGCGACGCGCCTTTGTATGGCACATGGATAAAATCTAAACCCACCCGCATTTTTAATAGTTCACCCGCCAAGTGTGGCGAGCCCCCATTGCCACTGCTAGAAAACGCAATTCGTCCTGGATTTTTTTTGGCATATTCTAAAAATTCTTTAAGATTTTTTGCAGGCACCGATGGATGAATAGCTAACACAGAAGGCGCAGTCATGGTTTGCGTGATGTGTACAAAATCAGTCATGGTGTCATAACCCATGTTTTTGTATGCCGTCATATTGGTGGCATTGGCAATAGTCCCCAACAACAAGGTATAGCCATCGGGCGCACTGCGCGCCACAAACTCAGATGCTATATTGCTGCTCGCGCCTGATTTGTTTTCAACAATGACCGGCTGCCCCAAAGTTTCTTGCAGCTTAACCGCCAAACTTCTGGCCACGATGTCGGTTGCGCCTCCTGGGGTATATCCAACAATCAATCGGATGGGTCGATTAGGGTAAACATCCTGAGCAAGCACAGGTGCCGCAAAAAAAAGCAAACTCAAGTACCCAATAATATGTTTCATACCAACCTTTAGAACAACGAACGACACGTTAAGAATCATAGGCTCCAAACCTATTTTAAGTTAAGCTTAACTCAACGTTCGCATTCAGGAGTCACCATGATTTATAAAGCTTTGATTGGCCTTTTATTCGATTTTTTTAAAATTGCTCAATGGCTCAAACCACAGAGGTTTTTTGGTTAGGTTAATCAGCATTCAAAATTAAAACACCCAAAGGAAAAATATTATTATTAACCCATGGTTAAAAACAAATCCAACTACACCTGCTTACTTTAAAAATTTAGAAAATTTGGGTAAGATAGATGTGTTGCTCGTCATGCACGGACATTTAGATCACATCGCAGATGCGCCTGCCATTGCTCAGCTCAATCAAGACAAAATGTATGCGCCTGGTGACTTAAATCAGTCAGCTGCATTGCTTGGTATCTTGCCACCTGAGTTATTACCTCGACTCAATAAATCAGCAATGATTGAGCACACAGCTGGCGTCAAGGTCACGGCGGTTCGCGCAGAACAGTCGTCGGTATTGGTTTAGAAAAATCCTGCGACAGGAAAAGAAGAAACACACGTGGGCGGTGAACCCCTAGGTTACATCATCGAACTCGAAAAAGGATTTAAAATTTATCACATGGGTGACACAGGTTTGTCTGGTGATATGAAATTAATTGGTGAGTACTACAAACCCGATTTAATCATGGTGCCCATTGGCGGCAACTTCACAATGAGCCCCGTTAATACGGCTTATGCAATCAAAGAATTTTTCAAGGCTAAATATGTGATTCCAATGCACTATGGTGTTAATCCTTTAGCAAAAGGAACAGTAGCAGAATTCAGTAATACCATGCGAGGTAGTGTGACTCTAGTCTATCCACTAAAGCCAGGTGAATCCACCAAATTTTGATGATGACTCAATTACTTCATCGTTTTTTTATTGCAATTTCAATTGTAGTGATGGCTTCTTTTTTTATCAATCCGTCTCATGCACAAAACTATCTAAGCAAGACCATTCGTTTAGTTGTGCCTTTTACGCCAGGGGGTAGCAAGGATATATTGGCACGCGCCATCGGACAAAAAATAACCGAAGCATGGGGCCAAGCCGTTGTGATTGAAAATGTTCCAGGCGCGGGTGGTTCACTAGGCGCTGACAAAGTAGCCAAGTCACCTGCAGATGGATACACATTGTTAATGGGTCATATTGGTACATTGGTTGTGACACCTTCTATTTATTCATCACTACCCTACCACCCCATCAAAAGTTTTTCACCCGTTGCGTGGATTGCAAAAGTTCCCAATGTTTTGGCGGTACATCCCAGCGTTCCTGCTAACAATTTCAAAGAATTGGTCGCTGCGCTTCAACTCAAACCCAATCAATTCAACTATGGTTCAGGTGGCAATGGCAGTGCCGCACACATTGCCATGGAATATTTCAAACTACAAGGGCAAACGTTAATTGTGCACGTGCCCTATCGCGGCACCCTACCTGCCGTTACTGATTTGGTTGCAGGGCAAATTCAATTGATCTTCAGTGGTGCGCCTGCCGTTATGTCATTTGTTAAAAGCGGACAACTCAAAGCCATCGCAGTATCTAGCCAAAAAAGATTGACCAGCATGCCCGATGTACCCACCGTTGCAGAAAGCGGCCTCGCTTCCATTACTAATTTTGAAGCTGATCAGTGGTATTCCATCGTGGCACCTGCAGGCACTCCACCCGCCATCATTCAACAACTCAACACGCCCATCAACAACAGCCTTAATTCACCCGATCTCAAAAGCAGGCTGCAAGCCGAAGGCGCGCAAGCCATGCCCACCACGCCAGAGGCATTGGGGAAATTCATCGCAAGTGAAATTGAAAGATGGCGCCCCGTGGTGATAGCCGGAAAAGTCAAAGCCGATTAAGATTGTTTAAGCGCAAAAAATCTAAACCCAAACGTCCACTTCACCACCCAACATATCGAGTCGGTTATTAGCTTTATGTTTGTTTTGCGTTTCTACTTGCGCAGGCTCTATGCTCGACAAATCGTCCGACACCTCTTCAACCGCAAACGTGGTGGGCTTGGTAATTGCAGATATTTTCTTAATCGGACCTTGTGTCCGATTCAAGGCACTATTGATGCTGACCGCATTGATTCTCATGTCGTTGAAAAATGGATAAAGCTAGTAAGCGATATCTAAGAATCGGCATGAGATTGAGATTCTTTAAAGGTGGAGGCGCGAGCCGGAGTCGAACCGACCTACACGGATTTGCAATCCGGTGCATAACCGCTTTGCTATCGCGCCGTTATTCTTCGACAAAAAAGGGAAGCATGTGCTTCCCTTTTTAAATTTGGAGCGGGAGAAGAGTCTCGAACTCTCGACCTCAACCTTGGCAAGGTTGCGCTCTACCAACTGAGCTACTCCCGCAATGGAGGAAAAGAATTATAACCCAAAATAATTGGGCTCATCGTCCCCACAAATCCTCTTGTGTCAATGCTTGATGGCCAAAGTTTCAGTTTTTGCGGGTGGTGTAGCCTGCGCAATCGCTTCTTCATCAGTCAGCGGCATGGGCACTCTCTCCAGCGCCAATTCCAGCACCTTATCGATCCATTTGACTGGCAAAATTTCCAAGCCTTCCTTGACGTTATCAGGAATTTCTTGTAAATCTTTGAGGTTTTCTTCGGGGATTAAAACCGTTTTGATACCACCGCGCAAAGCCGCCAATAACTTTTCTTTGAGCCCGCCAATCGCCGTGACTTCGCCACGCAAGGTGATTTCACCCGTCATCGCCACGTCACTTCGCACTGGAATTCCAGTAATAGCAGACACCAAAGCAGTAGTCATTGCCGCACCGGCGCTGGGGCCATCTTTGGGCGTTGCGCCGTCAGGCACGTGAATATGAATGTCTTTCTTTTCAAAGACTTCATCCTTGATACCCAAGCCTACAGAGCGACTTCTCACAACGGTGCGAGCGGCTTCCACCGATTCTTTCATCACATCACCGAGTGAACCCGTACAAGTGATTTTTCCTTTGCCGGGCATGATGGCCGCTTCAATGGTAAGTAAATCACCACCAACTTCAGTCCACGCCAAACCAACCACTTGGCCCACTTGATTTTGTTGCTCTGCACGTCCGTAATTAAATTTACGCACACTCAAAAAGTCATGCAGGTTTTTATCATTCACCTTAACTTGCGGCTTCAACTTTTTAAGTTGCAAGGCTTTAACAACCTTGCGACAAATTTTTGAAATCTCGCGCTCTAAGGAACGAACGCCAGCTTCGCGTGTGTAATAACGAACGATATCTCTTACAGCGGTCTCATCAATCAGAAGTTCTTCATTTTTGAGTCCGTTGTTTTCCAATTGCTTAGGTATCAAATACTTAATTGCAATATTGGTTTTTTCGTCTTCGGTGTAACCCGACAAACGAATCACTTCCATGCGATCGAGCAATGCAGGAGGAATATTCATTGAGTTGGACGTTGCGACAAACATCACGTCGCTCAAATCAAAATCAACTTCTACGTAGTGATCATTGAATGTGTGATTTTGCTCAGGATCTAACACCTCGAGCAATGCGCTGCTGGGGTCGCCACGAAAATCCGAACCGAGCTTGTCAATTTCATCCAACAAATAAAGTGGATTACGAGTATTGACCTTGGTTAAATTTTGCAACAACTTACCTGGCAATGCGCCAATGTAGGTTCTGCGATGTCCGCGAATTTCAGCCTCATCGCGCATACCACCCAAGGCCATGCGCACATACTTGCGCCCTGTGGCCTTTGCAATGGATTGACCCAACGAGGTTTTACCCACGCCAGGAGGGCCTACCAAACATAAGATAGGCGCCTTAACTTTGTCAACGCGTTGTTGTACCGCCAAATATTCCAAAATGCGGTCTTTGACTTTTTCAAGGCCGTAATGATCTTCATTCAACACGCCTTCTGCATTGATCAAGTCATGTTTAATTTTGGTTTTTTTGCTCCAAGGCAAGCTCACCAACACATCGATGTAATTGCGAACCACACTCGCCTCGGCCGACATAGGCGACATCAATTTAAGTTTCTTCAACTCTGCATCTGCTTTTTTGCGAGCATCCGCAGGCATACGCGCCGCTTTAATTTTCTTTTCAATCTCTTCAATGTCAGCGCCCTCTTCACCCTCGCCCAATTCTTTTTGAATCGCCTTGACTTGTTCGTTTAAATAAAAATCGCGTTGATTTTTTTCCATCTGACGCTTAACGCGCCCACGAATGCGTTTGTCGACATTCAAAATATCAACCTCACGCTCAAGTTGTGAAAAAAGATTTTCGAGTCGATCTTTGACCACCGACAAATCAAGAACCAATTGCTTGTTCTCTAATTTGAGTGGCAAATGCGCAGCAATCGTGTCAGCCAAACGACCGGCATCATCAATGCTAGAAATCGAAGTCAAAATTTCGGGTGGAATTTTTTTGTTTAATTTGACGTATTGATCAAACTGTTGCATCACTGCGCGACGCAAAGCTTCAATTTCATTTTCATTGGTGGTGTCCACTTCAGCCATCACAGGCGTGACGTTAGCCACAAAATGTGTTTCGCCATCATCAATGCGATTTACGCATGCACGTTGTTGCCCTTCGACCAAAACTTTGACTGTGCCGTCGGGAAGTTTGAGCATTTGCAAAATCGTTGCAAGGCAACCCACTTCAAACATATCCGACACAACAGGTTCGTCTTTAGCCGCGGCCTTTTGTGCAACCAACATAATGGCGCGTTCTGCCGCCATTGCAATTTCCAATGCTTTGATGCTTTTGGGGCGACCCACAAATAATGGAATCACCATGTGTGGAAACACAACCACATCGCGCAATGGCAACAATGGCAGCTCGATGGGTGTGGGTGGTAAGGGTGTTTGTCCAGACATTTGTTTTATTTCCATGAAAAAAGGGACAGTTGTTGTTTGAACACTGTTCCTATGCAATTAAGCTTTCTTGGCTTCCTCTCGGTAAACCAGCAAAGGGGGCTTGTTTTCGATAATCGTGGCTTCTTCAACAACCACCTTTTCCACATTGGAAGAGTTGGGTAATTCGAACATGGTGTCAATTAGCGATTGTTCAAGTATGGATCTCAATCCGCGAGCACCTGTTTTTCGCTCAAGGGCTTTTTTTGCAATAGCCTTGAGCGCTGCAGGGCGAATTTCCAACTCCACCCCTTCCATGTCCAATAACTTACCGTATTGTTTGAGCAACGCGTTTTTGGGCTCGGTGAGAATTTGAATCAATGCTTCTTCGGTAAGCTCATTAAGAGTTGCGACCACTGGCAATCGACCCACCAACTCTGGAATCAAACCAAATTTTATGAGGTCTTCGGGTTGCACATCGCCAAACAACTGCGAAAGGCTTCGATCTTTTTTGCTTTTGACGGTTGCACCAAAGCCAATACCTGAGGCTTCTGTACGACTCTCGATGACTTTCTCTAAGCCTGCAAACGCGCCACCACAAATAAATAAAATATTGGTGGTATCAACTTGCAAAAAATCTTGATTGGGATGTTTGCGACCGCCCTGAGGAGGAACGCTGGCCATTGTTCCTTCAATCAATTTGAGCAAGGCTTGCTGAACACCCTCACCCGACACATCACGCGTAATAGATGGGTTGTCTGATTTGCGAGAAATTTTGTCTATCTCGTCGATGTAAACAATACCGCGTTGTGCACTCTCAATATCGTAATTGCAATTTTGTAAAAGTTTTTGAATGATGTTTTCAACATCCTCGCCCACATAACCCGCCTCAGTCAGCGTGGTTGCATCCGCCATCACAAAAGGCACATTAAGCATACGCGCCATGGTTTGTGCCAACAATGTTTTGCCAGAGCCTGTAGGTCCGATCAACAAAATATTACTTTTGGTGAGTTCGACTTCTTCTTTTTTTGCAGTTTCTTTGTGGCGCAAACGTTTGTAATGATTATAAACAGCAACCGATAACGCACGCTTCGCAGGTTCTTGACCAATGACGTATTGATCAAGATTGGTTTTGATTTCTATGGGAGTGGGTAAGTCGCCGCGCGCCTCACGTGCCAATTCTTGCGAAGGCAACTCATCTCGGATGATTTCGTTACATAAGTCAATGCATTCATCGCAAATAAAAACTGACGGGCCTGCAATTAACTTTTTGACTTCATGTTGGCTTTTGCCACAAAAAGAGCAATAAAGCGATTTTTCTGAGGAAGAGCCTTTTTTTTCGGCCATGGGTCATCCATTTGTGTATAGAAAAGTGATGATACCCAATAAAAAGGCTAGTCTCTCCCGTAATGGCATTTGTGGCCCCAATTAGGGGTTAAGTTGTTGCTTTAGGGTCGCTTGGCGATCACTTCGTCGACCAAACCATACTCTTTGGCCTCATCGGCCGACAAATAATAGTCGCGCTCTGTATCACGCTCGATCTTCTCAAGAGGCTGGCCTGTACGGTCAGCCAAAATTTTGTTTAATTGCTCACGGGTTTTGAGGATTTCACGCGCGTGAATTTCAATTTCTGTGGCTTGACCTTGGGTTCCACCCAATGGTTGATGAATCATGACTTTGGAATTGGGCAATGAAAAACGCTTGCCCTTTTGACCCGCAGCCAACAAAAACGCACCCATGCTGGCGGCCATGCCAATACAAAGTGTTGATACTGGGGGCTTGACGAAGTTCATGGTGTCATAAATAGCCATTCCTGCACTGACAGAACCACCAGGAGAGTTGATATACAAAGATATTTCTTTGTCAGGATTTTCACTCTCTAAAAAGAGCAATTGAGCAACCACCAAATTAGCAGTTTGGTCATTGACGGGTCCGACCAAAAAAATGACTCTTTCGCGCAGCAAGCGCGAATAAATGTCATAAGACCGCTCTCCACGACCTGACTGCTCAATAACGATGGGAACCATTCCCAATGCTTGTGTTTCAAATGCACTCATGTGTTCGCTCCGGTTGGGGCTCAAGATTGGCCCATTAATTCATCAAAAGATACGAGTTTTTCTGTGACCTGGGCCATCGATAAAACATGCTGTGTGACATTGGCTTCCATCACTACAGCCTCTACTTCGGCCAAGCGTTGTGGATCACTGTAATACCACTTGATCACATCAGCAGGCTTTTCATAACTCGCGGCCATTTCTTCGATTTGTGCCTTAATTTGATCAACAGTGGCTTGCAATTCTTTTGCGCGAACCAAATCGGAAACAACCAAGCCCATGCGTACGCGTTGCTCAGCTTGTGGTCTAAAAATATCATCTGGAATAGGCGCTTTATCCGCATCTTTGATTCCTCGCTTTTTGAGATCTTCACGCGCGACATCAATCATGCGATTGATTTCGGACTGAACAATCGATTGGGGTAAATCCAATTCTGCTTTTTCAACCAAGGCTTGCAAAACAGCTTGCTTGTTTTTAGCCATCAAGCGACCTTTGACTTCTCGATCGAGATTTTTGCGTATATCGGCCTTGAGTCCTTCGACATTGCCATCGCTCACACCCAAAGACTTGGCCAATTCGTCAGTCAACTCAGGCAAATGTGAGACCTCTAATTTTTTGAGCGTGACCATGAAGTCGGCTGTTTTTCCTGCCACGTCTTTGCCGTGATAGTCTTCTGGAAAAAGCAAGGGAAAGGTTTTACTTTCGCCAATTTTCATACCTAAAACAGCGTCTTCAAACTCTTTGAGCATTTGACCTTCACCGACTACAAATTGAAAGTCATTGGCATGACCACCCTCAAAGAGTTCACCGTCAATTTTTCCAACAAAGTCAATGGTGACGCGATCGTTTTTTGCCGCGCCGCTTTCTAAAGAGCGTTGAGCAAATGTGCGGCGTTGCTTGCGCAAAATATCAATAGTTTTTTGAATAGCTTCGTCATTGACTTCAGCCGTTAGTTTCTCAATTGTTGCTTGTGAAAGATCGCCAATTTTGACTTCAGGATAAACCTCAAAAATGGCATCGAAAGCCATTTGGCCTTCTGGTGCGCCTTCTTTTTCGCTGATGCGGGGTTGGCCGGCAACGCGCAAATTATTTTCAACAGCTGCGACTTGAAAAGCTTCGCCCACTTTGTCATTCATCACTTCATATTGAACGGAATAGCCATATCGTTGGGCAACGATATTCATGGGAACCTTACCAGGTCTAAATCCATCAATTTTGACTTGACGTGATAGCTTTTTGAGACGTGAATCCACTTCATGGCGAATCGTGTCAACTGGCAGGGTTAGCGTGATTTTGCGCTCCAACTTTTCGAGCGTTTCAACGGTAACGGACATAAATAACTCCTCAATGGAAAAATGATTCTGCGAGATTGAAAAAACAAGATTGGTGCGCGGGGGGGGACTCGAACCCCCACAGTATTTCTACCGTCAGGACCTAAACCTGGTGCGTCTACCAATTTCGCCACCCGCGCAGGGATAAAACAACAACGGGCGGCCTGAAAACCAAACCACCCGCCTGAAATCGGTTAATGTTAGATTCTACCCGCTCTGGGGGCTCTTTTTGGTAGGCCTTTTAGCGTTTCACCCTAAACCAAGCGGCATACATGGCGGGCAAAGCGAGCAAAGTCAATACCGTTGCAACAATTAATCCTCCCATAATTGCCACTGCCATCGGCCCCCAAAAGACCGATCTTGAAAGTGGGATCATGGCCAAAACTGCCGCCGCCGCGGTCAAAACAATCGGCCTTAATCGTCGCACCGCCGCCTCCACGATCGCGTCCCAAACGGGCACACCGCGCGCACGATCTTGTTCAATTTGGTCGATCAAAATCACCGAATTGCGTTGAATCATTCCCATTAAGGCAATCACACCCAACAAGGCTACAAATCCAAAAGGACGGTTTAATAACAATAAGGCGCCAGCAACACCCGCAAAGCCCATGGGGCCCGTTAAAAAAACCAACAATGCGCGACTGAAACTTTGCAATTGAATCATCAACAAAGTAAAGGTGAGAAACAGCATCAAAGGAACACCTGCTGCAATCGAAGCCGAGCCTTTGGAGCTTTCTTCTACAGCGCCAGCCACTTCAATTCGATAACCAGCACCATCTTTTTGACTCCATTGAGATTCCAACTCTTTGAGGTAAGGCAACAATTGCTGAGTCACTGTCGCACCTTGCAAGTCTTCAACAATATCGCTTTGCACGGTAATGGCGTAATCTCGATTTTCACGCCACAACACGCCAGGCTCCCACGCAAAAACAGGTTTGGCTATTTGCGTAATTGGGATGGCTTTGCCACTTAAAGTGGGTAAATACGCCTGCCCCACAGCAGTAATCGTGTCGCGCTCACTCAAGGGTTGACGCAAAACTACATCAACGAGTTTGTCTCCATCTCTAAATTGCCCAATCGTGCTTCCAGTAAATAACGTTTTTGCAGATTGCGCAATCGATTGACTCGTCACGCCCAATGCACGCGCTTTGTCCTGATCCACTTCGAGTCTTATCACCTTCACCGATTCATTCCAGTTATCATTTACGCCGCGCGTATTTGTATTGGTACGCATTACGGCCTTCACTTCATCGGCTTTTTTTCTTAATACAGATGGGTCGTTTCCTACCACTCGAAATTGAACAGGATAAGGAACTGGCGGACCATTAGGCAGCAGTTTAATACGCGCACGCACTTCAGGAAATTCTGCCGCCATCCATTGCGGCAAAGCCACACGCAACTTTTCTCTTTGAGTCAAATCTTTAGGAATCACAATCAGTTGCGACACATTGCTTTGTTGAAACACCTGATCAAGAGGCAAATAAAACCGAGGCACGCCCGAGCCAATCCATGTGCTCACCGATGAAATGGAGGGCTCTTGCATCAATCGCTCTTCCACGCGACGTGCAATGGCTTCATTGGCACTAAAAGATGTTCCTTCAGGAAACCAAATATCCATTAATATTTCTGGACGACTGGAATCTGGAAAAAATTGCTGTTGAACTTTTCCCATACCCACAATGCCCAATACAAAGATCAAGATTGCCACTGCAATTGTTTTCCAACGATGTTCAATACACGCATTAACTGTCCATCGAAATTTTCGATAAAAGGTCGAATCAAATAAATCATTTGAATGTGCATCTTGATGCGCGGGTTTTACTTTGAGTAAAAGCGTTCCCAAATATGGAACAAAAAACACTGACACCCACCAACTCAACAACAAGGCAATAACGGTGACAGCAAAAATAGCAAACGTGTATTCACCTGTGACCGACTTGGCAATACCGATGGGCAAAAAACCAACCGCAGTAATTAAAGTACCCGTCAGCATCGGCATGGCGGTTACTTCATATGCAAAAGTAGCAGCTCTAACTTTGTCATAGCCCTCTTCCATTTTTCTCACCATCATCTCAACTGCAATGATGGCGTCATCGACCAACAAACCCAGCGCAATAATCAACGAGCCCAAAGATATTTTGTGAAGTCCAATTCCCCAATATTGCATAGCCAAAAATGTCATCGATAAAACCAACGGAATCGTGATGGCAACCACAAGCCCGGGTCGCATATCCACATACCAACCCCAACGACCGCCTTTGTGCAAACCCAAAGAAATAAAACTCACGGCCATCACAATACAAACCGCCTCAATCAACACGCGAACAAATTCGCCCACCGATTTAGAAACAGCAGAAGGCTGATCTTGTATTTGCACCAAAGTCACACCCAAGGGCAAGGTTGCTTGAATTTTTTTAACCGCTTGCGACAACGATTGTCCCAACGCAATAATGTCCCCGCCCTTTACCATCGAAACACCCAAGCCCAGCACGTCTTGTCCCTGATGTCGCACCCTCAAAACAGGAGGATCGATATAAGCACGTTTAATTTTTGCAATATCACCCAGCCTCAGATGTTGTCCCGACGAACCTCTGATCGGCATTTCTTGAATTTGCTCAATGCGCGCAAATTGCCCTGCCACTCTAACCTGAATCACATCTAACGGTGTTTGAATAGCACCTGCACTTTCAATCGCATTTTGTTGATTCAATTGATTGATCACTGTCGTGATATCCAAACCCAATTGAGCCAGTCGCTTGTGAGAAATTTCTATATAAATTTTTTCGTCTTGAACGCCAAAGAGCTCCGCCTTAGAGACATCTTTGACGCGTAATAATTTTTGACGCACATCGTCTGCAAATATTTTCTTTTCTGAATCCGAGAAACCAGGCGCCTGAATGGCATAAATCACACCAAAAACATCGCCAAATTCATCATTAAAAAATGGACCCTGGATTCCACTCGGCAATGTATAGCGCATATCATTGATTTTTTTTCTGACGCTATACCAAACATCAGGCACATCTGCAGCGCGTGAAGAATCTTTAATCTGAAAAATAATTTGCGATTCACCCGGCTTGGAATAACTCCTAATCTTGTCTGCATAGGGCGCCTCTTGCAACACTC
>Ga0214919_10001224_pt1 | contig 42685 bp, 42 predicted proteins | sample LL1503_MetaG_FD_177994 | JGI IMG/M metagenome (GOLD analysis project Ga0214919, IMG submission 177994) | Freshwater microbial communities from Lake Lanier, Atlanta, Georgia, United States - LL-1503 | ecosystem: Environmental > Aquatic > Freshwater > Lake | place: USA: Georgia | collected... | reverse complement strand
CATCGTGATGTTCGCCTTCTTCAGGCCGGCGATCAGACGGCTGTAGGAGATGCCGAGGGGGCGGCAGGCGGCGTTGAGACGCACGATCCACAGCTGGCGGAACGTCGACTTGTTCTTGCGGCGGTCGCGATAAGCGAACTTCTGCGCGCGCTGAACGGCCTCGAGGGCGTAGACGTACAGACGGGACTTGTTTCCGAAGTAGCCCTTGGCGGCTTTGATCGCGCGCTTCTTGCGGGCCTTGGTGGCCGGGCCATTGGTTGCTCTAGGCATGTTGGTGTTTGGTTTGGGTTTGGGTTAGTGGCCTCGGGGTCGCCTTAATGAACACCCGTTCGGCCAAAGGGAGATCGCCGGCTTAGGCGAAGGGCATCGAAGCCAGCATCTTCTTCTCGAAGCCGGAGTCGACGCGCTTGGACTTGTTGGCGCGGCGGCGCTGCTTGCGGGACTTGGAGCTCAGCAAGTGGCGGGTGTTGGGGGAGCGGCGCATGACTTTGCCGGTGCCGGTCACCTTGAAGCGCTTGGAGATGGACTTGCGGGTCTTTTGCATGGCGGGAAAGGGTCGGAACAAAGGCTGAGCCGGGGCACTTGTAAAGGGGAAAGGGCTAGGGAGGCGGGGTTTCGGCGGGGTGGTTTTGGCGGCCGTGGTTTGACATCCCCCGCCCCGCCCCTCCCTTGACCTCCTTCCAACCCCCTGAAATCATGATTTCCCTAGGAAAAAAGCCCAAACTCAACTTCACGGTCGAGGCCCTGATCGATGGCAAGGTCCAGAAAGTGGCCTTTTCCGACCTGATCGACGGGCCGACCCTCGTCTCGGTCTACATGCGCAACAACACCTCCGCCTGCGATAAACAGGCGGCCGAACTGGGTAAAAACGAGAAAGTCATTGGTAGGCAGGGATTTAAGATTATCGCCCTCTCGCGGGACACCTGTGCTTCCCACCTGAAGTATGCCGCCAAGCATGGCTTGAAGTTCACCTTGGTCTCCGACCCGGATGACCTCTTCGCCCAGGCGGTCGACGGCATCGTCGAGAAGTCGATGTATGGAAAGAAGTACCTAGGGCCGGCCCGGGCGGCCTACCTTTTCGGAGCCGATGGCAAGCTCGTCGGCCTCGTGCCCAAGGTCGAGGCCGCGACGCACGGCGCGCAGCTGCTCGCGACGATCGCCGCGCTGAAGTAAGGACGGGCGCGCGGGCCCGGCGGGTGCAATCGGTGCTTGAACCAAGGGCGTTAAACGCGGAGTTTATCCCGAAGACCCGCCCGCAAGATACCTAATGGCTACGCCCTATCGCCCCAATAACCGACCCAAACCGTCGAGTTCGTCCAACCAGCAACGCAGGGATTTCCGCAAGGAGGACAAAGGGCCGAAGCGCAACATGAACATCCGCGCGACGGAGATCCGCGTGATCAATTCCAAGGGCGAGATGCTCGGCGTCATGCCGACGAGCCGCGCCCTGGAGCTCGCCCGCGAAGAAGGCGTCGACCTCATCGAGATCGCCGCGACCGCGGTGCCCCCGGTGTGCAAGCTCATGGAATACGGCAAGTACCTCTACGAGGAGGCCAAGAAGCACAAGCACCAGAAGACCGCGAGCAAGGTGAAGGAGATCAAGCTCCGCCCGCGCATCGACTCGCACGACCTCTTCATCAAGGTGCGCCGCGCCGAGAACTTCCTCTACCACGGCCACAAGGTGAAGCTGCTCCTGCAATACCGCTACCGCGAGCTCGAGCACCCGGAGATCGGCGTGGAGACCATCACCCGCGCCATCGAGGCCTTGTTGCACATCTGCACGCGGGACAACGAGCCCAAGCGCACCGGCCGCGCCATCGTCGTCGGCCTGACCCCCGTCCAGCAGAACAAGCGCAAGCTCGTCCACAACGCCGCCCCCGGGGAGGACGACGGCGAGGACGACTCGGCCCTCGACAACGGCGAGAACGACGCGGAATAAGCCGTGCGGCGCCTGGTCGCGATCGCCTCCTGCCTGGCCGTCGCGGCGACGTCCCGCGCGTCCGCCGCGCCCGACATCTTCCTCGGCGATTCCCTGCGCCAGCTGGGGCTCGCCCCGCTGGCCCGCGTCGCCGGCGACGCGCCCCTCGCCGAACGGCACGGCGCCAAGGGCCTGCCGACCTTCGTCGCCGAACCGAACAAGGACTACCTGCTGGTCGAGGGCCTGAAGATCTACCTCGATGACCCGGTCGGCCAGCTCCGCGGCAAGCTGACGGTCACGCGCATCGACTACGACAAGGTGATCGTGCCGCTCGCCTGGCGCCTGCCCGCCGCCCGCCCCGGCTCGCAACGGATCCTGCTGGACCCGGGCCACGGCGGCAAGGACCCCGGCAAGCTCAACGCCGCCCTCAACTACACGGAGAAAGCCGCGACCCTCGACACGGCGCTGCGCCTGAAACCTTTGCTCGAGAAGCTCGGCTTCGAGGTGCTGCTGACGCGCGACAAGGACGTGGCGATCGACCTCGACGACCGCGCGCCGATGGCCGCCAAGGCGAAGGCCGACCTCTTCGTCAGCCTCCATTACAACGGCGGCGCGGCGGGCGACACCACCAGCGCGGGGATCGAGACCTACTGCCTCACGCCGGCCGGACAGCACTCGACCAACAAGGCGACGGGCAAGGCCGACCTCACCGTCGAGCCGGGCAACCGCTTCGACACCTTCAACCTGCAGCTGGCCTTCAACGTCCAGCGACGGATCCTGGCCGAGGTCGGCGCGGAGGACCGCGGCGTGCGCCGCGCCCGCTTCGCCGTGCTGCGCACCTTGACCTGCCCGGGCATCCTCATCGAGGGCGGGTTCGTCTCCAGCCGCGTCGAAGGCGCGCAGATCGCGAACGCGGCCTACCGCCAGAAGCTCGCGCAGGCGATCGCCGACGGCGTGGCGGACTACGCCCGGCTGGTCCGCGCGAAGTAGGCCGCGGATTTAACGCTTCCGCCCGGGGCGCGCCCCGCTAACCTCGCCACATGGGAAGATTCGCCCTGCTCCTGGCGTGCTGGACGGCGCTGGCCTGGGCCCGTCCGGACCCGGCGCGCACCGCCGTGCTCGTGAACGCGGACCAACCCGCCGGCCTGGCGATCGCCCGCGAGTTCATGACCCATCGCGGCATCCCGGCCGCGAACCTGATCGCCCTGCCGCTCGGCCGGTCCGAGACCTTGGAGTGGAAGGCCTTCGGCGCGCAAGTGCTCGGGCCGCTCCGCGCCCGCCTGCTGGCCGCCGGGCTCCTCGAGGGCAAGCTGGAGGAGACGCCCGACCCGCGGGGCCGGGCGGGTTTCGTCCCGACGGCCGAGGCGCGGCTGCAATGGCTCGTGCTGATCCACGGCGTGCCGCTCAAGGTGGCACCCTCCGGAATCAAGGGCCTGAACCCCGCGAACCCGGTGAAAGGCGACCACGCCAGCCTGGACAGCGAGCTCGCCCTGCTCGCCTTGCCGAACCTCGACCCGGAGGGCGCCCGACCCAATCCCTGGTTCGGACGGGAAGACGCCGCGAGCGACGGCGTGATCCGCGTCGCGCGGCTTGACGGCGCCTCGCCCGAGGCCGTGCTGCGGGCGGTGCGCGGCGCCTGGGAGGCGGAAGCGAAAGGCCTCCGCGGGCGCGCCTATGTCGACCTCGGCGGCCCCTACCCGGAAGGCGACGATTGGTTCCGCGCCTGCCTCGCGCCGCTGCGGGAGATGGGTTTCGCCCCGGACCTCGAGGAGACGAAGGAACCTTTCCCGGCGACGGCGCGGGGCGACGCGCCGGCCTTCTACCTCGGCTGGTACAGCCAGAAGCCGAACGGGAAGTTCGGGCAGAAGGCGACGAGACTGGCGCCCGGGGCGATCGCCCTGCACCTGCACAGTTTCTCCGGGGCTTCGCTGCACAACCCGACGGAGACCTGGGCGCCGTGGCTCGTCGAGCAGGGCGCCGGGCTGACTTTCGGCAACGTCTACGAACCCTACCTGTCGCTGACGATCCGGCCCGAACGACTGCTTCAGGGGTTGCAGAAGGGACTGAGCACCGGCGAGGCGGCCTGGTTCGCCACCCCGGCGGTGAGCTGGCAAGGCATCATCCTCGGAGACCCTTTCTACCAGCCCTTCGCGGTGCCGCTGGAGACCCAGGTGAAGGGCGCGCCGACCGCGGATCCCTTGGTCGATTACGCCTTGCTCCGCCAATTCAACCTGCTGCCCCGCCCGCTCGGGCCGGAGGACCTCCGTCGGCTGCGGGAGGCCGCCGAACGCTCCGGCCGGCTGGCGCTGCTCCTGGAGTGCGCCCGGGCCGAGCAGGCCGCCGGCCTGAACCGCCCCTGGCGGGACGCCCGGAACTTGGCGGCCGAGGAGGAGGGCCTGCTCCAGGAGGCCGCCCGCTTCGCCGAAAGCCGTTACGGAGCCCCGGCGGCCCAGAAACTACGGGCGGAATTGGCCAAAAGGACCGAAGGAAGCCCCTCCCCGGCCCCGGCCCCCGAAAAACCGGTCAAACGGTAATCTCGGCTTGCCAGCCCCCCGCGGGTCGTGTGTTTTCGACCTCTCTCCGGCCCGTCGGCGTCCGCCCGCGGAATCTCCAGGGAGAAAACCAACCAACAACCAAAACCCTGGAAACGTCCTCCGCGACGCCCAGGACCCACAGTCAAAACACAATGAGCATCATGGAAAAACTGCTCGCCGAATCGAATTTCGGCGCGCTCAAGGCCCACACCGTCATCCCGGCGACCGTCACCGAGATCCGCGAGGACAAGTTCGTCGTCGTCGATATCAACGGCAAATCCGAGGGTTTCATCCCCCAGACCGAATTTCCCGACATGGCCGAAGTCCAGGTCGGCATGCAGCTCGAGGTCTACCTCGAGAAGCTTGAGAACAAGGACGGCACCCCGACCGTCTCCTTCGACCGCGCCCAGCAGATCCGCAAGTGGGAGAGCATCGAGGCCAACTGCCAGGAAGGCTCCATCGTCCAGGGCCGCGTCAAGTCCGTCGTCAAGGGCGGCCTGATCGTCTCCGTCGGCGTCGACGCCTTCATGCCGTCCTCGCAGATCGACGTCAACCCCCCGAAGGACCTCGAGGGCTTCGTCGGCCAGACCTTCGACTTCAAGATCATCAAGATCAACAAGGAGAAGAAGAACCTCGTCGTCTCGCGCCGCGAGCTCATCGAGGAACAGCGCGGCGAGAGCCGTCGCAAGCTCCTCGAGGAGGTCAAGCCGGGCGTCATCCGCCGCGGCGTCGTCAAGAACATCACCGACTACGGCGCGTTCGTGGACCTCGACGGTCTCGACGGCCTGCTGCACGTCACCGACATGTCCTGGGGCCGCATCGGCCACCCGAGCGAGGTCGTCAAGGTCGGCGAGGAGATCACCGTCATGGTCGTCGAAGTCGACCGTGAGCGCGAGCGCGTCTCCCTCGGCCTCAAGCAGACCCAGTCCAACCCGTGGGAAGGCATCGAGAAGCGCTACCCCGTGGGCCAGAAGGTCCACGGCAAGGTCGTCAACCTCGTCGCCTACGGCGCGTTCATCGAGATCGAGGGCGGCGTCGAAGGCCTCGTCCACGTCTCCGAGCTATCCTGGACCAAGCGCGTCCAGAAGCCGTCCGACATCCTCAAGGTCGGCCAGGAAGTCGACGCCGTCATCCTCAACGTCAACAAGGAGGAGCAGAAGATCTCCCTCGGCATCCGCCAGCTCGAGACCAACCCGTGGGAGAAGGTCCGCCACAACTACCCGGTGGGCGCCCGCGTCCGCGGCAAGGTCCGCAACCTCACCAACTACGGCGCCTTCGTGGAGCTGGAAGATGGCATCGACGGCATGGTGCACGTGTCCGACATGAGCTGGACGCGCCGCATCAACAACCCGGCCGAGGTGATGAAGAAGGGCGACGACGTGGAAGCCATCGTGCTCGACGTCGACGTCGACCAGCAGCGCATCTCCCTGGGCGTCAAGCAGACCCAGACCGACCCGTGGAGCGAGATCGACCGCAAGTTCCGCATCGGCGACCTCGTCAACGGCAAGGTCTCCAAGATCGCGAACTTCGGCGCCTTCATCGAGCTCTCCGACGAGATCGACGGCCTCGTGCACGTCTCCCAGCTCGCCGAACAGCGCGTCGAGAACGTCAAGGACGTCGTCAAGGTCGGCCAGGACGTCACCGCCCGCGTCATCAAGATCGACAAGGAGGACCGTCGCATCGGCCTCTCGATCAAGGCCGCGAGCTACGACGCCGAACGCCTGGCGGCCGAGATCTCCAGCTACGAGCGCATCAAGGGCCCGTCCACCGGCGGCGCCCCGGCGCCCTCGGCCGGCGGCTCGTCGTCCTCGTCCTCCTCGGGCAGCGGCGACTTCAACAGCCTCGGCGATCTCCTGGACAAGGCCGGCAGCTGAGCCGTCCCGACAGGACCAGGACGAGACCCCGGGCGACCGGGGTCTTTTTTTGTGCCCATACGCCGCGCGGCGGGCTAAGGTCGGCCCATGCCAGCCTTCCGCGGATACGGCCGCCTGGCGCTGCGCGCGACCTTCGCGCTCGGCGCCGCCGCGGTCGTGGTCGTGGGCGACGCCACCGGCTGGCTCCACCTGCGGGCCGCGCTGGCGATCGACTGGGCCTGCGGGCTCTACGTCCTCTACCGCATCGGTTCCGCCCGCGTCTCGCCGCTCTACCTGCTCCTCTGGGGCCCGCTCGCCTGGTTCCTGCCGAAGAGCTCCGCCCTGGTGCTCTACCTCTTCGGCGGCCGCAAGCATGCCGCCCTGGCGGAGGCCAAGCGCGAGGTGAACCGCGTCGCCTGGAGCCTGGCCGAGCCGCCGGAGACCCAGGGCAACGCCGTGCGCCTCCTCGGCGACCGGCATGGCCGCGACACGCTCGAGGCGCTGCGCGCGGAGATCCTCGCGGCGCGCCGGCGCATCCATGTCGCGACCTACATCCTCTCCCCCGACGAGGTCGGCCGCGAGATCGTCAGCCTGCTGGCGCGGCGGGCGCGCGAAGGCGTGGAGGTGCGCCTGCTGGTCGACGCGGTGGGCAGCTGGGGCACGCCCCTGATCGTCTGCCGCCCCTTGCTCCGGGCCGGCGGATGCGTCGCCCGCTTCAACCCCACCCTGCCCCTCCAAGGCAAGGGCTCGGCGAACTGGCGCAACCACCGGAAGCTCGCGGTGTTCGACGGCCGCGTGGCCATCATCGGCGGGCAGAACCTCGGCCTGGCCTACATGGGCGAGCGCCCGTCCAACCGCCGCTTCCGCGATTGCTCCTTCCGGCTCGAGGGCCCGGTCGCGGGCGCGCTCGAACGGGTCTTCATCGCCGACTGGTGCCAGGCCACGGAGGAGCCGGCGCGCCGGTTCGCCGACCCGTTGCGCGAGCGGCAGGTCGCCGCGGGCGCCGCCCGCGTCGAGGTGGTCGCGACGGGTCCGGACGTGGCAGGCGACCCGCTCTGGGAGACCTATGCCCGGTTCTTCGCGACGGCGACCAGTTCGATCACCGTCGTCACGCCCTACTTCGTCCCCGACCGGCGGCTCTTCGGGCTCCTCGACGACGCCGCCCGCCGCGGCCGCCGCGTCCGCCTCGTGATCCCGCGCCGCTCGGACCACCGGCTCCTGGACTTCGCGCGACGCTGGTACCTGCGCACGCTGCACGAAGCCGGGGCCGAGATCCTCTTCTTCAAGCCGGACGTCCTGCACGCCAAGCTCGTGGTGATCGATGGCGCCGCCGCCGTGATCGGCTCCGCCAACCTCGACATGCGCTCGCTGTTCCTCAACTACGAGATCGCCGCGGTCCTGCGGGACCCCGCGGCGGTGCGGGCCATCGAGGACTACGTGGCCGGCCTCGAGCCGGACTGCGCCCGTTATTCCGAGGACCTCTACCGTCGCAGCCGCACGTGGCAGGGCCGGATGGGCGAGCGCTTGTCGCGCATCCTCGAGCCGCTGCTCTGATCAGCCCAGGAAGGCGTGCAGGCGGACGCTCAGCCCCGTGTCGGGCAGCAGGAAACCATCATGCCCGGCGTCGCTGATCACCTCATGGTAGGCCGCGTTGACGCCCACCGCGGTGGCGGCGGCGAGGAGCATGCGCATCTCGCTGGTCGGGTAGAGCCAGTCGCTGGAGAAACCGACCGCCAGGACGTCCGGACCATCGCCCTGGAACAGGGTGCCGGCGGCGGCGCGCGCCGTCATGTCGAACCGATCCACGGCGCGCGTGATCCGCAGCCAGCTGTTCGCGTCGAAGCGCTTGACGAAGGCGGCGCCCTGGTGGTCCAGGTAGCTCTCGACCTGCCAATGGACCGGGTCGCCGGGCCCGGCGCCGGGGACCTTCGCGCGGCCGAACTTCTGGTCGAAGGCCGCGGAGGAGAGGTAGCTGATGTGGGCGAGCATGCGCCCGACGGACAGGCCCGTGTCGGGGCCGGCGCCGGGCTCGTAGTGACCGCCGCGGAAATTCGGGTCCTTCTCGACGCAGGCGCGGGAGACGGCGTTGAGCGCGATGGCCATGGGCGACTGGCTGAGCCCTGCCGCCAGCACGGCGATGCGCCCGACCTCGCGGGGATGATCCGCGCACCAGAGCAGGGCCTGCATCCCGCCCATGGAGCCGCCGACCACCGCGTGGAGTTTGGCGATGCCGAGATGGCGGACGACCATGCGCTGGGCGCGGACGATGTCGCCCAGGGTGATCTCGGGAAAATAGCCGCCGAAGCGGCGACCGGTGCGCGGGTCGATGGACAGCGGGCCGGTGGAGCCCTTGCAACCGCCGATGCAGTTCACGCCGATGACGAAGAACCGGTCGGTGTCGATGGCCTTGCCGGGGCCGACGAAGACGTCCCACCAGCCGGCCTTGGCGTCGTCGGGCCGGTACTTGCCGGCCACGTGGTGGTCGCCGCTGAGCGCGTGCGGGACGAGGATCGCGTTGGACTTGTCCGGCAGGAGCGTGCCATACGTCTCGTAACGCAGGGTCAGGCCGGGCAGCACGCCCCCCAGTTCCAGCGGGAAGGGCTCGTCCGAGTGGAAGTCCTGGAACGCGACCGGGCAGAGCTCGGGCGACGAGGAAGCAGGCTGGACCGGGACGGCGGGCATGGACCCGACCATCGAAAGGAGAGCGGGGACGGTGGCAAGTGGCCATTCGGTGTTGCCACGTCATAAAGGGGGCCAAACCTAGGCGCATGGCTCATGGACACCGCCACGACGAGGGCTGCTGCGGCCAGGGGGCCCCGGACCGCGTGGACGTCGCCCTGCGCCGGATGAAGGACAAGTCCCTGCGCGTCACCGGCCCCCGGCAGGCCATGCTGCGGGTGCTCGGCGAAGCCCGGCGCCCGCTGAGCGCGGAGGAGATCCACACCCTCGCCGGCGACGGCATGCTCGACCTAGTGACGGTCTACCGGAGCCTCGGCGCCCTCGAGGAGGCCGGCATCGTCCAGCGCCACCCGCTCGAACGCGGCCGCTCCCTCTACGCCCTTCCCGCCGCCGGCCACCATCACCACCATGTGATCTGCCGCCGCTGCGGACGCCTCGACCGCCTGCCCGGCTGCGACACCGGCGCCGTCGAGGCCGCCGCCCGCGCCCAAGGCTACGTCGACCTCACGCACGTGCTCGAGATCCACGGCCTCTGCCCCGCCTGCGCCTCCCCTTCCCATGACTGATTTCCCCCGCACCGCCTTCATCCTCGGCGCCGGTCTCGGCACCCGCCTGCGGCCGCTGACCGAGCACTGCCCCAAGCCGCTGCTCCGCCTCGGCGACGAGCCGCTCGTGCTCCGCGCGATGCGCGCCCTGCACCAGGCGGGCACCCGGCGCTTCCTGATCAACACGCACCATTGCCCCGAGGCGTGGACGCAGGCCTTCCCCGCCGGCAAGTTCCTCGACGCCGAGGTCCGCCTCGTGCACGAGCCCGTGCTCCTCGAGACCGGCGGCGGCCTCGCCAACGTGGCCGGGTTGCTGACCGAGGCGGATCGCGACCTCGTCGTCTGGAACGGCGACATCCTGTCCGGCGTCGACCTCACCGCCGCCGTCGAGCATCACCGGGCCAACGGCGCGGAAGCCACCTTGGTCGTCCGCGAGCAGGGGCCGGTCAAGAACGTCCGCATCACCGACGAGGGCGATGTCACCGACCTCCGCGACCGTCGCGGCGCGACCGACCCGGCCTACCAGTACGCGGGCATCTGCGTCGTCACCCGCGCCTTCGCCCTCGGCGTCCCCAAGGAGATCGAGTCCCTGGTCGAGCATTTCCTGCGGCGCGTCGGCGAACGACCGGGCAGCGTCCAGGGCTACCTCGACGGCTCGAAGGTCTGGCACGACCTCGGCACGCTCGAGGAATTCGAGAAGCTGCGCGCGGAACTCGAACGCCCCATCCGCGGCCGGCTCTCCGTCGAGGAGGCGGCCGGCTTGGTCGGCTACCTGCCCGTCCCGGACGCGGCCGTCCTCAAGGGCGGCTCGGGCCGGCGCTTCCAGCGCGTGGCCAACCTCTCCGGCCACACCGCCGTGCTGTGCGTCTACGACGACAGCCGCCCCGAGAACCGGCTCTACGGCCCGCTCGCCCGCGCCTTGCGCGACAAGGCCGAGCTGAACGTGCCCCTCGTGCTGGGCGAGGACGACCCGCACGGGGTGCTCCTGCTGGAGGATCTCGGCTCCACCGACCTCTGGACGCTGGCCCAGGCGCCCGCCTTCCCCTGGCCGGCGTTCGCCTCGGCGCTCGAGCAGGTCGCGCGCCTGCACCGCGAAGGCCCCGCCGCGACGGAGGGCCTGCCGCTGATGGAGGCGTTCGGTCCCAAGCTCTACCAGTGGGAGCGCGACTACTTCCGCGAGCACGTGATCGAAGGCCGGCGCTTCGACCGCGGCGCGATCAACGAGATGGACTCGCTGGCCAAGGAGCTGTCCGGCCGCCCGGTCGTGACGATCCACCGCGACTTCCAGAGCCAGAACATCCTCGTGCGCGACGACGAGGCCTGGCTGATCGACTTCCAAGGGCTGCGCCAGGGCTGCGCCTTCTACGACTACGCCTCGCTGGCCTTCGACCCGTACCTGACGCGCCCCGACATGGACCTGTGGCGCATCGAGATCGAGGACCACGCCCGCGAGGTCTCCGAATGGAAGGGCTCGGCCGACGAGTTCACGCACCTCTTCCACGTCGCCGCGGCGCAACGCCTCCTGCAGGCCTGCGGCGCCTACGGTTTCCTCGGTCGCAAGCAGGGTCGCCCGGACTTCCTGGCGCACCTGCCGCAAGGCCTCGCGAACCTCGCCGTCGCGGCGTCCCTCACGGGCCGGCGGAAGCTGGCGGCGCTGGCGAAGGAGCTCGCGGCGGCGCCGGTCAGCGCCCGTTGACCTGCTCGTCGAGGAAGCGGACCACCTCGTCCTCGGTCATCCGGACCTGCTCCAGCGTGTCGCGGTGGCGCACGGTGACGCCGGCGTCCTTCTCGATGGTGTCGAAGTCGATGGTGATGCCGAACGGCGTGCCGATCTCGTCCTGGCGGCGGTAGCGGCGGCCGATGTTGCCGGACTCGTCGTAGAAGACGTTGAAGCGCTTCTTGAGGCGGCGATAAAGGGCCTCGGCGCGCTCGACCAGGGCGGGCTTGTTCTTCAGGAGCGGGAAGACCGCGGCCTTGAAGGGCGCGACGCGGGCCGGAAGGCGGAGCACGACGCGCTTCTCGCCCTCGACCTCGTCCTCATGGTAGGCGGTCGTGAGCAGGGCCAGGAACACGCGGTCGACGCCGACGGACGGCTCGATGACGTGCGGGATGAAGCGGGCCTTGGCGGCCTCGTCGAACCAGTCGAGCTTGGTGCCGGAGACGTCGCTGTGCTGCGTGAGGTCGAAGTCACCGCGGGCGGCGACGCCCTGGAGTTCCTGCACGCCGAAGGGGAATTCGAACATGATGTCCGTCGTGCCCTTCGAATAGTGGGCCAGCTTCTCGGTCGGGTGCGGGTAGAGGGAGAGCTTGGCGCGCGGGATGCCGATCGACTCGAACCAGGCGAGGCAGCCCTCGATCCAGCCCTGGTGGGCGGTCTGCCAGTCGGCGGACGGCGCGATGAAGTACTCGATCTCCATCTGCTCGAACTCGCGGGAGCGGAAGATGAAGTTGCGGGGGTTGATCTCGTTGCGGAAAGCCTTGCCGACCTGGGCGATGCCGAAGGGCAGCTTCACGCGGCCGGTGTCCACGACGTTCTTGAAGTTGATGAAGATGCCCTGCGCGGTCTCGGGGCGGAGGTAGGCGGTCGCCGAGGCATCCTGCATGGCCCCGACATACGTCTGGAACATCATGTTGAACGAGCGGGGCGGCGTGAGCGAACCGGGCTTGCCGGTGGCGGGCGAGGGGATGAGGGCGTGCTCCTCGGGCTTGGCCTCGGTGTAGTCCTTGAGCGTCAGCGGCTCCAGGACGCCCTGCTTGGCCAGCTTGCGCTTCATCTCGTGGGCCATCTCCTCGGCCTTGGCCTGCATCGTCTCGTCCTCCAGGACGGAGAGGTAGCCGATGGTCTCGCCGGCCACGCGGACGGGCGCGAAGAAGAGCTGGTCGGCGCGGTAGCGCATCTTGGACTCCTTGCAGTCCACGAGCGGGTCGGTGAAGTTGTCGATGTGGCCGGAAGCCTTCCAGGTCGTCGGGTGATGGATGATCGAGGAATCCAGGCCGACGATGTCGTCGCGCCGGTGCACGAAGTCCTGCCACCAGGCCTGCTTGATGTTGTTCTTCAGCTCGACGCCGAGGGGGCCGTAGTCGAAGAAGCCGTTGAAGCCGCCGTAGATGTCGGAGGACGGGAAGACGAACCCGCGGCGTTTGCACAGGTTGATGATGTTTTCCATCTTGTCGGTCGGGTCGGCCATGGCGGGGAAAGGACCTCACCTATCCCTGTTCGGCGGGACCCTCGCAAGCCTCTTTACCGGGCCGGCGGCAGGGGCTCGGTGGTCAGGCCCCGGGCCTTGCGCGTCCAGGCGCGGGCGGCGTCGGAAAGCCCGCGCAATAATCCCGAGGCCTCGGCTTGCGCGGCCTCCAACGAGCGACCCGAATCCTCGAGCGAGGCGCCGAAGGCCCGCACGGCCTCGCGGGCGTCCGCCAGGCTGACCTGCAGACGGGCGAGCGACTCCACGTCCAAGGCGGCCTCCGCCTGCGCGGCGCCTTCGCGCAAGCGGGCGACGGCCGCGATCAGCCGGTTGGCCTGCGCGCCCAGGTGAGCCTCGTCGGTCGCCTCGGCCAGCGCCGCGCTCCGTCCGACCCAATCGGCGGAGAGGCGAGCCGCCCGGGCCGGGTCGGACTTGGGCAAATAGGCGTCCAGGTCGGCCTCGAGCCCGGCCGCCACTTGCGCGAGGTCGCGGCCGGCCAGTTGCCCAAGCTCGCGCGCGACGTGCTCAAGCGCCCGTTGCTTGGAGCCGCCGGAGGCGGGGATCTCATCCGCCGCGAGTCCCGCGGGGAGTTCGCCGGGCTCCTCCCAGAGGAGTTCGACCTGCAGGAGGCCGGAGGCGGGGCTGACCGTGATGAGGCGGGCGCGCAAGCCGCGGACCACCTCGGCGCGCAGGCGATCGTTGCGCAACCGGTCGGCGAAACCGCGATCCTCGAGGTCGGAGGAGTCCAGGGTGAGGCGCACCTCCGGCCGGAGCCGGCCGGAAGCGTCGGCGCGGAGACCGAGGGATTCGACCTGCCCGACCACCACGCCGTTGACGCGCACCGGGGTGCCGGTCGCGATCCCCTCGACGGAGAAGGTCGGACGCACGACGACGCCCACGCGCGGCGCCGACCAGGCGCGCCACCAGGTCCACGCGCCGCAGACCGTCGCGACGAGCGACGTCGCGAGCAACAGGGCGCCGAGGGCGCGGCGGTTCATCCGATGGTCTGCGGGTAGCTGCCCAGCCATTTGACGACCTCGCAGCGTTGCTTGAGCTCGGCCACCGCCGCCTGGACCTCCGGCGTCTCCCAGTGGCCCGGGAAATCGATGAAGAACTGGTATTCCCAGGCGCGACGCCGGCTGGGGCGGGACTCGATGCGGATGAGGTTGAGGCCGCGGGCGGAGAAAGCGCTCAACGCCGCCTGCAACGAACCGGGCTCATGCTTGAGGGCGAGGACCACGCTCGTGACCTCTTCCTTGGCGCCGGGCGGGTTGGCGCCGGCCCCGATGACGAAGAAACGCGTGGCGTTGTCGCGGCGATCCTGGATGCCGCGGGCGAGGACGGGGACACCGCGGGATTCCGCGGCGGCGGCGGAGGCGACGGCGGCCTGGCCGGCTGGTTCCTTCGCGACGAGCTCGACGGCGGCGGCCGTGCTGTCGGTCTCGACGAGCGCGGCCTGCGGGACGTGGCGCGAGAGCCAGCCGCGGCACTGGGCGAGGGCGATGTCCTTGGAGAGCACCCGGCGGACCTGCTCAAGCGGGCCGTGGCCGACGAGGCATTGCTCGACGGAGAGGGTCACCTGCGCCACGACCTTGAGTTCGGACTCGGCCAGGAGATCGAGCGAGTGGCTCACGACGCCCTCGGTGGAGTTCTCGACCGGCACGACGCCGTAAGAGGCCTCGCCGGATTCGACGGCGGCGAAGACGTCGCCGATGGCGCGCAGGGGCAACGCGGGGACGCTGCGGCCGAACGCCCGGAGCTGGGCCTGCTGGGTAAAGGAGCCCTCCGGGCCGAGGTAGGCGACCGGCTTGGCCATCTGCGCGCCGATGGAAAGGGAGATGATCTCGCGGAAGATCGCGCGCACGCCGGAAGCGGGCAACGCCGGCGCGGCGTCGGTCAGGCTGCGCAGGACCTGCTCCTCGCGCTGCGGGGCGTAGACCGGGGCGCCGGTCTTGAGCTTGGCCTCGCCGATGGCGCGGGCGACCTCGAGCCGTTCGCCCAGCAGGCGGAGGATCTCGCGGTCGATGCGGTCGACCTCGCGGCGATGCTGGTCGAGGCTCATTCGGCGGCGGGCTGGTCGGCGGCGGGCGGGGGCTCCCCGGTGGCGACCGCGGCGGCGGAGCGGTCGTCGAGCGGCAGGCCGACCTCGGCGTCGCCGACCTCGACCGGGGTGGTGGCGCGGGCGATCCACTCCGAGATCTGGGCCGGCGACAGGACGTCGGAGGCCGGCAACTCGCCGAGCGAGCGCAGGCCGGTGAAGTCGAGGAACTTGTCGGTGGTGCCGTATTGGATCGGACGACCGGGGAGGTCGGCGCGGCCGGTGACGGCGACGAGCTCGAGCTCGAGGAGGCGGGTCAGGGCGCTGTCGACCGACACGCCGCGGATCGCCTCCATCTCGGAACGGGTCACGGGCTGACGATAGGCGACGATGGAGAGCGTCTCGAGCGCGGCGGGGCTGAGTCGCTGCGGACGGGGCTCGCCGCGGAGCAGTCGCACCCAATCGGCGTAGGCCGGCGAGATGACCAGGCGGAAGCCCTCGGGACCTTGCAGGATGCGGCAGGCGTCGTTGGCTTCGCGCATCTCGCCCTCGAGGGCGTCGACGGCCTCGCGGATCTGCGTGGCGGTGAGCAAGGTCGGGACCTGGTCGATGATGTCCTGGATCACTTCCTGGACCGGGGCGGCGGTCGCCGGGGCGACGTCGGCGGGGGCGCCTTCAGGACGCTCTTCCTGCTGGGCCGAGGAGGCCTGGGCATGGTAACGTTGCACGACCTTCTGGATGTCCTTGATGGACACGGCCTCGGAGGTCGAGAAGAGGAGCGCCTTGATGATTTTCTTGAGGTTGAATTCCACGGGAGGAAGGTGCTTAAAAGGGGATTGTCGGCCGGAGCGGGGCGGCTCACAGTCCGCACCCTCCCCCTTATTACGGGGGGCGTTCCCCCTGACAACCGCAGACTTTTCACCCCCTCCATGAGCTCCCCTGACCACACCCGCCAGCACTCCGCCATCGTCGTCGACGGCCCCGACCGCGCCCCCAGCCGGGCCATGCTCCGGGCGGTGGGCTTCACCGACGCCGACTTCCAGAAGCCGGTGGTCGGGGTGGCCTCGACCTGGTCGATGGTGACCCCCTGCAACATGCACATCGACCGCCTGGCGGTCGAGGCGGCCAAGGGCGCCGACAACGCCGGCGGCAAGGCCATCATCTTCGGCACCATCACGGTGTCGGACGGCATCTCCATGGGCACCCCCGGGATGCGCTACTCCTTGGTCTCCCGCGAGATCATCGCCGACTCCGTGGAAGCGGTGACCGGGGCCGAGGGCTTCGACGGCCTCGTGACCATCGGCGGCTGCGACAAGAACATGCCGGGCTGCGTGATGGCCATGGCCCGCCTCAACCGCCCGTCGGTCTTCGTCTACGGCGGCACCATCGTCCCGGGTCTCCACCGCGGCCAGTCGGCCGACATCGTCACCGTCTTCGAGGCGGTCGGCAAGCACGCCGGCAAGCAGATCGGCGACGGCGAACTCAAGGAGATCGAGGCCTGCTCGATCCCGGGCGAGGGCTCCTGCGGCGGCATGTACACCGCCAACACCATGGCCTCCGCGATCGAGGCGCTGGGCCTGAGCCTGCCGGACAGCTCCGCGCAGCTCGCCAACTCCAAGGACAAGCTCGTCGACTGCGAACGCGCCGGCCAGGCCGTGCTGGAGCTGCTGAAGAAGAACCTCCGCCCGTCGGACATCCTCACGAAGGACGCGTTCGAGAACGCCATCACCGTCGTCATCGCGCTCGGCGGCTCGACCAACGCCGTGCTCCACCTCATCGCGATGGCCCACTCCGCGGGCGTCAAGCTGACCCTCGCGGACTTCGAGCGCGTCGGCCGCCGCGTGCCGGTGCTCGCCGACCTCAAGCCGAGCGGCAAGTACAACATGGCGCATTTCGTCCGCATCGGCGGCCTCCAGCCGCTGCTCAAGATGCTCCTGGACAAGGGCCTCCTCCACGGCCACTGCCTCACCGTGACCGGCAAGACCGTCGCCGAGAACCTGGCGAACGTCGGCCCCTACGCCGCGGACCAGGACGTCGTCCGCCCGTTCACGAACCCGATCAAGGCCGACAGCCACCTGCGCATCCTGCGCGGCAACCTCGCCCCCCAGGGCTCCGTCGCCAAGATCTCCGGCAAGGAAGGCAACGCCTTCACCGGCCAGGCCATCGTCTACGAATCCGAGGAGGCGTCGCTGCGCGGCATCCTCGACGGCGAGGTGAAGGACGGCCACGTGATCGTCATCCGCAACGAGGGTCCGAAGGGCGGCCCCGGCATGCGCGAGATGCTCGGGCCCACCAGCGCCGTCATGGGCAAGGGCCTCGGCAAGACCGTCGCCCTCATCACGGACGGACGTTTCTCCGGCGGCTCCCATGGCTTCGTGGTCGGCCACATCACGCCCGAGGCCGCCGTCGGCGGCGTGCTCGCGGTCGTGCGCAACGGCGACACCATCACCATCGACGCGCAGAAGAACGAGATCAACCTCGTCGTCCCGGCCGAGGAGATCGCGGGCCGCCTCAAGTCCTGGCAGGCCTCGCCCTGCAAGGAGAAGCGCGGCACGCTGGCCAAATACGCCAAGCTCGTCTCGTCGGCCTCCGACGGCGCGATCACCGACGGCGACTGAGCCGGCCGATGCCCTCCCCCGCCGGCGAGGCCTCGGCCTCGCCTGCTTTGTTTTTGCCTCCAGGCGCGGGCGCGCCAGCGTCGGGGCATGCCCTGCCCCGCCCTCCGCGCCCACGCCTGCCTCGTCGCCTGTCTCATCGCCGGAGGCCTGCGCGCCGACCCGGCGCCGACCTTCGTCCGCCGCACGCTCACGACGGACTTCTTCAGCGAAGGCTGCGCGGTCGGTGACCTGAACGGCGACCGGCTTCCCGACCTGGTCGCGGGACCGCACTGGTATGAAGGCCCCGATTTCCGGGTGCGCCACACCTTCGCCGCGAACCCCGGCCGCCCTTACGACGCGCTAGGCTACTCCGAATCGTTCGTGCAGCTCGTGGCCGACGTCGACGGCGACGGGAAGCCCGACGTGATCACGGTGGGCTTCCCGGGCAAGGAGACCTTCTGGTATCGCAACCCGGGCCCGGGGGCGACCAGCCTGTGGACGCGTCACCTGCTGCTCGCGAGCACCGACAACGAGTCGCCGCACCTGGTCGACCTCGATGGCGATGGCCGCCCCGAGCTGGTCTGCATGTCCGGGGGCGCCGTAGGTTATGCGAAGCTCGACGCGGCCGATCCGACGAAGCCGGCGCGGTTCATCCCGATCTCGCCGGTGGAACCCAAGAAATACGCGCGCTTCACGCATGGGCTCGGCGTGGGCGACCTCAATGGCGACGGCTGGCCCGACATCCTGGAGCGCTCGGGCTGGTGGGAGCATCCGGCGCCCGGCGCCCCGGATGGGCAGACCTGGAAATTCCACGCGGTGCCGTTCTCCGCCGGCCGCAACGGCGGGGCGCAGATGATCGTCACGGACGTCGACGGCGACGGGCTCGCCGATGTCCTCACGTCGCTCGACGCGCACCGCTTCGGCCTTTCCTGGTTCCGGCAACAGCGCTCGGCGGAAGGCATCACGTTCGAGGAGCACCGCATCCTCGACGACAAGCCGGAGAATTCGGCCGGCGGGATCGCGCTGGGGCAGATGCACGCGCTCGTCCTGAGCCGGCAGATCGTCGCGGGGCAACCGGTGCTCGTGACCGGCAAGCGCTACTGGGCCCACGGCCCGAAGGGCGACGTCAACGCGCAGGCCGCCCCGCTCGTGGTCTACCTGACGTGGGCCAAGGACGCCGGCGGGCGGGTCGTCTTCACGCCACGGGTGGCGGATGCGGACGCGGGCATCGGCACGCAGTTCGAGGTGACGGACCTGGACGGCGACGGGCGGGCGGAGATCGTGATCGCCAACAAGAAGGGCCTGCACGTGCTGGCGCCCGCCCGCTGACCGGGGAACGGTGTTGCCTCCCGGGCACGCCAGGGGCATAAAGCGGGCGATGGCCTCCACCTTCGACGCTTTCCGCCGCGACCTCCTGGCTTTCCCCGCCCTCGGCTTCTCCCTCGACCTGAGCCGCGCGCCGGCCCCGGCCGGTTTCGCGGACCGCCTGGCGCCGGCCCTGACCCGGGCCTTCGCCGACATGGCCGCGCTGGAGAAGGGTTCCGTGGCGAACCCGGACGAGAAGCGCATGGTCGGCCACTACTGGCTGCGCACGCCCGAGCTGGCGCCCGACGCGGCCATCGGCGCGGCCGTGCGCGCCTCGGTCGAGGCCATCGAGGACTTCACCGCCCGCGTCCACGCCGGGCAAGTGCGCGGCGCGGCGGGCGCCTTCACCGACCTGCTCTGCATCGGCATCGGCGGCTCGGCGCTGGGCCCGCAGTTCGTGACCGACGCCCTCGGCGGCGCGGCCGACAAGCTCCGCGTGCACTTCATCGACAACACCGACCCGGACGGCATCGACCGGGTCTTCGACGCGCTCGCCGGCCGCCTGGGCACGACGCTCGCGATCGTCACCTCCAAGTCGGGCAGCACGCCGGAACCCCGCAACGGCCAGATCGAGGCCGCCCACCGCTGGCGGCAGGCGGGGCTGAGCTTCGCCGCGCACGCCGTGGCGGTCACGGGCGAAGGCAGCCAGCTCGATCAGGTGGCGGTCAAGGAAGGCTGGCTGGCCCGCTTCCCCATGTGGGATTGGGTCGGCGGCCGCACCAGCGAGCTCGGCCCGGTCGGGCTCCTGCCCGCCGCGCTCCAAGGCCTCGAGATCCGCGGCCTGCTCGCCGGCGCGAAGGAGATGGACGCCCTCACGCGGGTGCCGGACGCGGCCCGCAACCCCGCGGCGCGGCTCGCGCTGGCCTGGCACCACCTGACGGAAGGCGCGGGCACCAAGGCCATGGTCGTCCTGCCCTACAAGGACCGCCTGTTGCTCTTCTCCCGCTACCTGCAACAACTCGTGATGGAATCGCTCGGCAAGGAGCTCGACCTCCAGGGCCGCCGGGTGAACCAAGGCCTCACGGTCTACGGGAACAAGGGCTCGACCGACCAGCACGCCTATGTGCAGCAGCTGCGCGATGGCCTGGACAATTTCTTCGCGGTCTTCATCGAGGTCCTCGCCGACCGCCAAGGCCCCTCCCCCGAGGTCGAGCCAGGCGTCACCTCGGGGGCCTACCTGCAGGCCTTCTTCCTGGGCACCCGCGAAGCCCTCGCCGGCAATGGCCGGGCGAGCATCACCTTGACCATCAAGCAGGTCGATGCCCGGTCCGTCGGCATGCTCATCGCCCTGTTCGAACGGGCGGTCGGCCTGTATGCCAGCCTCCTCGGCATCAACGCCTACCACCAGCCCGGGGTCGAGGCCGGCAAGAAGGCCGCCGCGGAGACCCTCAAGCTGCGGGCCCGAACCATCGCCGCCCTGGCCAAGTCCCCCGGGAAATGGCGGTCTGTTTCCCAGATTTGTGAGGAAAATGGGCTTGTCGGGTCGGAGGAACTGGTGTTCAAAGTTCTCCTTCACGTCTCGTCCAACCCCGGACCCGTCGAAAGGCAGGACCACCCGGACCCGGCACACACCTTTTTCCGTCATAAATAACCCCTTCCCTACCCCATGAACAAGAAGCTGAACATCGTCATCCGCACCCTCGGCGTGCTGGCCGCCATCGCCGCCGGCGTCTTCGCCTACCTGCTGAAGGGCAAGATCGAGACCGCGATGACCGCCACCAACTTCGCCGTGGCCGACGCCGAGATCGGCGCCGCCAAGGAGTTCGACCCGCGCATGAAGGAGATTTCCGCCAAGACCACCGCCCTGCTGACCAAGAAGCGCGAGCGCATCACCGAACTCGAGGGCAACAAGAAGGACCTCGAAGCCGACGTCGCCGACAAGAAGACCAAGATCGAGGGCCTGACCGCCAACGTCGCCACCCTCGAGGGCGAGCGCGCCGAACTGACCCGCAAGCGCGATGAGCTCACCGGCCAGCTGGCCGAGGCCAACGGCAAGAAGGACGCCCTCGCCGCGGAGCTCAACACCGCCAAGGAAGAACTCGTGAAGGAGAAGGAGAAGGTCGCCGCCCTCTTCACCAAGGAGCAGCTCGACGCCGAGATCGCCAAGGCCAACAAGGCCCAGGAAAACCTCGACAAGGTGAAGAACAAGTACGCTTCCCTGCGCAACGAATACCGCGGCACCATCGGCGCCCAGCCGGATCCCTTCAAGTTCCCCGAAGACCCGACCGTCGAGGCCGCCACCGAAGGCATCGCCAGCTCGTTCGGCGCCGACACCATCAAGACCCGCATCCTCGTCATCGACCCGTCCAAGGGCATCGTCTGCTTCACCGCCGGCGAGAACGAAGGCCTGAAGAAGGGCGAGAAGTTCGAGGTCCTGCAGAACGGCGTCAAGATCGGCGCCGTCTCCATCGCCTCCACCAAGGCCAGCTCCTCCGTCGCCGAAATCCTCCCGGTCTCCGAGAAGGAAGAGAAGGAAGGCAAGTCCGGCACCGCCGGCTTCACCCGCGGCGGCGAGGTCACCCTCTCCCCGTTCAGCGGCAAGCTCGTCGCCCGCTAAGCCGCCGATGCGCCTCCTGACCGCCCTCGTGCTCCTCGGCGCCCTCCTCGGGCTGGCCGGCTGCGAGACGGTCGAGAAGCCGGCCGATTCCATGCTGCCGCAGGCCCAGCCGGCGAGCTGGCAAGGCGGCCTGCCCGGCATGCAGACGCCGGGCGCCGGCTTCCGCTGATGCCCGCCGGGCACGCAGGTGCGCCCCGCGGGACCGCCGGCCGGCTTCTCGTGGTCGCCACCCCTTTGGGCAACCTCGGCGACCTGACCGAGCGCGCCCGCCAGGCGATCGCCGGCTGCGACGCGGTGGCCTGCGAGGACACGCGCGTCACCGGCGGGCTGCTCCGCCACCTCGACGTCTCGAAACCGATGCTCGCCTACCACGAGCACAACGAGAAGGAGGTCGCCGTGACCATCGCGGACCGCGTGGCCGCCGGCGCCGTCATCGCGCTGATCACCGACGCGGGTACGCCGGGCATCAGCGACCCGGGCTTCCGCGTGACGCGGGAATGCCGCCGGCGCGGGCTGACCGTGTCGCCGCTGCCCGGCCCCTGCGCGATCGTGGCCCTGCTCTCGGCCTCAGGGCTGCCGACCAACGCCTTCCGCTTCGTGGGTTTCCTGCCGCCGAAGTCCGCCGCGCGCCGCCGCTTCCTCGAGGAGACCCGCGCCGCGGCCGAGACGGTGGTGCTGCACGAATCCTGCCACCGCATCGGCGATTTCCTGGACGAGATGCTGGAACTCCTCGGTCCGGACCGCGTGGTCTGCGTGGGCCGCGAACTCACCAAGCTGCACGAGACGATCCGGACGGCGGCGCTCAAGGAACTGGTGCCGGCGCTCAAGGCGGGCTCCCTCAAGGGCGAGTTCACGGTGGCGATCGCGCCGGCCGACTTCGCCTTGTGACGCATCGCGGTTGACCCCCGGGGGGCGTCGCCCGCATCCTTGCGGCCATGGCCGGTTTCGACGACAGCCTGGTCCGCGAGTATTTCGAGCTGAACGGCTTCCTCACCCGGCGGCCGCTCCAGCCGGCCGCGGCGGCGCGCAGCCGCGGCACCGAGGAACCCGGGGGTCTCCAGGTGAGCAACCCGCGGCCCCGGGGAGGCGCGGAACCGGGCTTCCAGTTGTTCGGGGCGGACCTCGCCGGGTTGACCTCGGCCACCGTCGCGGTGAAGGGCCCGACCACGGGCAAGAGCCTCACGCCGGCGATGCTGCGCCGGGGGGACTTCCTCGAGTTCATCCGCAAGGAGGCCGTCCCGGCCGCGAAGGAATCCTTCGGCGCGCCCGCCGCGGGCGGCGCACCGACCCCGGCCCGGATCCTCGTGCTGCCGGGGCTGCCGGCGCAGGAGCCCGCGCGCTCCGAAAGCATCGCGCTGCTGCGGGCGCAAGGGGTCGACCACGTGCTGACGTTCCGGACCATCCTCGAGAACCTCACCCAGCGGGCCGAGGGCGGCGCGGGCGACTCCGCCACCTTGCGATTGCTTCGCCTGCTCCAAGCCTACGATATGGTGAACGCCGCCCAGCTCGAGCTCTTCGGCCAGCCTCCCTCCAAGTGATCCACCCTTCCGCCCTCGTCCATCCCTCCGCGCAGGTCGACGCCTCCGCCGAGATCGGCCCGTTCGCGATCGTCGAGGCCGGCGCGATCGTCGGCCCGGGTTGCCGACTCGCGGGGCACGCCGTCCTCAAGGCGGGCGCGGTGCTCGGCCCCGGCGTGGTCGTGGACCATTTCGCGGTGGTCGGCGGCGACCCGCAGGACCTCTCGTTCGACCCGGCGACGCGGTCGCGCGTGGAGGTCGGCCCGCGCGCGGTCCTCCGCGAGCACGTGACCGTGCACCGCGCGACGAAACCCGACGCGGCGACGATCGTCGGGGCCGACAGCCTGCTCATGGCCGGCAGCCACGTGGCCCACGACTGCGTGCTCGGCGCGGGCGTGATCCTCGCCAACGGCTGCATGCTGGGCGGGCATGTGCACGTGGGCGACCAGGCCTTCATCAGCGGCGGGGTCGCCGTGCACCAGTTCTGCCGCGTCGGCGGGGGCTCCCTCACCTCCGGGAACGCCGTCATCACCGAGGACGTGCCGCCGAACGGGCTCGCCCATGGCCGCAACGAGCTCGCCGGCCTCAACCTCATCGGCCTGCGCCGCCGCGGCGTCGCCGCGGCGGCCGTGGCCGAGCTCAAGCGCGCCTTCCATGCGGTCTACGTCCCCGGCCAGGCTTGCGCGACGCTCGCGCAAGCGGAGCTGGCGGGAGGAACCTACCACACGCCCGAGGGCCGGGCCTTCCTGGAGTTCTTCCTCGGCGGCAAGCGCGGGCGCTTCGTCCAACCTGCATGAGCCGGCTCCCGCTCGCGCTGCCTTGCGGCGACCCCGCCGGCGTCGGCCCGGAGCTGATCGCCGCCTGGTCGCAGGCCCACCCCGCCGAGGCCGGCACCGTGATGCCAATCGGGCCCGCGGACTGGATCGCCCGGCTCGGCCGCGGACTCGCCGTCGGGCCCGCGGACTTCGTCAGCCGCCCGGGCCGCCCCGACGAGGCCGGGCAGCGGATCGCCCTCGAGGCGATGGAGCTCGCCGCGTGCGGAACCATGGACGGGCGCTTCGCCGGCGTCGTGACCGGACCGGTCAACAAGAAGCGCCTGGCCGAGGTCGGCTACGCGTTCCCGGGGCAGACGGAGTTCTTCGCCGCGCGCTGGGGCGGCGAGCCGGTGATGGCCTTCGCGGGCGGCCGGATGACCGTCGGGCTCGTGACCTGGCATCTCCCTTTGCGCGAAGTGCCGGCCGCGCTCACCGCCGCCGACGTGCGGCGCACGGTGCTCGCGCTGGCCGCCTTGCGCCGGAAGCTCGGCGACGCGCGGCCGCGCATCGCGGTGTGCGGACTCAACCCCCACGCCGGGGAAGGCGGCCTGCTCGGCGCGGAAGACGATGCGGTCATCGCTCCGGCCATCGCCGCGTTGCGGACCGAAGGGCATGACGTGACCGGCCCCTGGCCCGGGGACACGATCTTCCACCGCCACCTGCAAGGCGAGTTCGACGCGGTGGCCGCATGCTACCATGACCAGGGACTCGCGCCCCTGAAGACGGTCGATTTCGCGACCTCGGCGAACCTGAGCCTCGGGCTGAAGCACGTGCGCACGAGCCCGGACCACGGCACGGCCTACGACCTCGCCGGCACCGGCCGCGCGGATCGCGGCAGCTTCGACTCCGCGCTGCGGCTCGCCCGGCTGCTCTCGACCTGATGCGACGTTGGGTGGCCACGTTTGCCCTGCTTGGCGCCGCCTGGCTCGCGAGCGCCGCTCCGACCCGCATCGCCAGCTACAGCCCGGGCGCGACCCGCACGCTGGTCGATTTCGGCGCCGCGGACCAGGTCGTCGCCGCGACGCGCTGGTGCCCCTTGCCGGCCTCGCACCCGGCCGCGCGCGACTGCGACGTCTTCAATCCGGACCTGGAGCGGCTGCTGCGCACGAAGCCCGACCTGGTCATCCTGCCCCGCACGTCCAACCCGCTTTGGGCGGAACGCTGCCGAGGCGCGGGACTCAAGGTCCTGGTGCTGAATCCGGAGAACGACCAGTCGGTGCTCGGGGATATCCGGCTCATCGGCGCGGCCCTCGGCCGCTCGGCCGAAGCAATCCAACGACTGACGCGCCCGCTCGAAGGAATCCCCGCGCAAGTTCCTCGCAAGCTGCTCATCGTCTGGGACGGCATGATGGCCGGACCCGACTCCTACTTGGGCGTGGTTCTGCGTTCCGCGGGATTCCAATCGGCCTTGCCCAAAGGCAGCTGGGTCAAGCTCGACTGGGAGACCATGGCCCAAGCCGACCCCGAGGTGATTCTCTGGGTGGACTCACTCCCGGCTGACGGTCCCATCGCTTATGCGCAAAAAAGACAGGCTGAAATGGCTCAAGTGTCTGTCATTAAAGGACTTAAGTTAATGAATTCGGGCCTGATTTTCCGAACACCCAGCGGTAGCCAGTGGTTGCCAGGGTCCGGGTTGACCGAGGTCATCCCGAAACTCCAAGATTTGAGAGATAAACTAAGGTAAAGCCCTGCCTGCAGGGCCCCCAAGCCATTTGACAGCCGAGGAACTTCGCTTAGTTTGATGTTCCTCACCCATGACTAAGTTCATCAAGCTCCTCTCGATCACCTGCGCCCTCGCCGTCTCCACGGCCGTCGCTTCCGCTCACTGCGGTAAGTGCGAAAAGAAGGACCACCCGGCTGCCCCGGCTACCGCCCCCGCCACTGCGCCGGCGACCACCCCGGCCGCCGAACCTGCCAAGCAGGAAGAAGCCCCGGCCAAGAAGGATGGCGAAAAGAAGTGCCCCAACTGCCCCGACGAAAAGCCCAAGGCCTCCCTTGACCTGACCTCCGACGACTGCCCGAAGAAGTGCGACAAGGACAAGAAGGACGCCCCGGCTGCTCCGGCCGCTCCCGCGACCGCCGAAGAAGCCCCGGCCGCCCCGGCCAAGAAGGACGGCGAAAAGAAGTGCCCCAACTGCCCTGACGAAAAGCCCAAGGCCTAAGCAGCTGCGCTGATCTGAACAAGGGGACGAACCTCCGGGTTCGTCCCTTTTTATTGGCTAAAGTCGCAATTCCGCCCGCACGAACGCCGGGAAATCCGGATGGAAACGAACGCCGCGCGCGACGGCCACGGCCTCCGCCTCGGGCGTAAAGGGAGCACCGCTACGAACCGCGCACGAACGGATACCGGCGTTGAGTCCGGCGTCCCAGTCCGTGACGCGATCGCCGATCATCCAACAGCGGGCTGGATCGAGGTCGTGCCGCGCGATCATCTCGAGGATGAACTTCGGGCTGGGCTTGCGGTAATCGCTAGGCTCATCCGGGCGTTCGGGCGCCGCCTTGATCTCCAGGATACCCGGGGGCGGCAAGGCGAGCAGTTCAAGCATCCGGGCGTTGCAGGCGTGGTATTGCTCCCACGTGAAGATACCCCGCCCGATACCGCTCTGGTTGGTCAGGATGAAAAGACGATACCCGGAGGCCAGGCAATCGAGCAAGGCCTCCCGCACCCCGGGGATCGGCTGGATCTGCTCCGGACGGCAGGTGTGGTGATGGTCCTCGATGAGGTTCCCGTCGCGGTCGAGAAAAAGGGCGGGAAAGCCGGGCATCAAGGCACCCAATCAGCCCTCGGCACGGGGTGCAAGCCGTCGGAAAGGGGGCTTGACCGAGGACTCCGAGGGGGTAGAACCAACCCTCAACCTAGCGCAGAACCATGGCCAATCCGAAACGTAAACAGTCCAAGCGTCGCAGCCGTCTCCGTCGCGGCGCCAACCAGTTCCGCGCCCCGAAGCTCGTCAAGGACGCCGAATCCGGCGCCCTCCGCCGCTCCCACCGCGTCGACCCCACCACGGGGAAGTACCGCGGCCGTCAAGTCCTCGACACCGGAGCCTAAGCTCCGCCCCGGGCACCGCCCGACCTCATGAGCGACGCTGCGGCCACGAAGGGTTACCGGATCGCCCTGGATTGCATGGGCGGGGATCTCGGGCCCTCCGAAGCCGTCGCCGCCGCCGCCCTCGCCTTCAAGGAAGGCGTCATCGGTCCCGCCGATACGCTCATCCTGGTGGGGCATGAGGACAACCTGCGCCTGCTGGCGCGGGAACATCGCATCCTCAACAAGCCGGACCGGGTCCTTTATCGGCATGCCGCCAGCGTGGTCTCGATGGACGACGCGGCGATGACCGTGCTGAAGTCCAAGCGGGACTCCTCGATGGTCAAGGCGCTCGAGATGCTCAAGGCCGGCGAGGCCGACGTCGTGGTCTCGACCGGCAATACCAAGGCCTTGGTGGCCGCCGGCACGATCAAGGTCCGCCCGATGGAAGGCGCCGAGCGCCCCGCCCTCGCGGCCATCATGCCGCGGCGCGAAGGCCACTTCATCATGCTGGACGTCGGGGCCAACCCCGAGGCCAAGCCCGAGCACCTGCTGCACAACGCCGTGCTCGGCTCCATCTACGCGCAATGCTCCCTGGGCATCGCCCACCCCCGCGTCGGCCTGCTCACGGTCGGCACCGAGGAGGGCAAGGGCGGCGCCCGCATCAACCGCACGCACCAGCTCCTCAAGGCGATGGGCGACCGGATCAACTACGTCGGCCCCGTGGAGGGCTACGACGTCTTCGGCGACGCCTGCGACGTGGTCGTCACCGACGGCTTCACGGGCAACGTGCTCGTGAAGACCATCGAGGGACTGGTCTACATGGTCCGCGACCTCGTCGGCAGCAAGGTGAAGCGCAACCCCGTCTACATCGCGAGCGGCGTGGCGATGTTCCCGCTGCTGCGCGACCTCAAGGGCAAGCTGAAGCCCGAACGCTACGGCGGCGCCCCCTTGCTCGGCCTCTCGGGCCTCGTCATGAAGGCCCACGGCTCCAGCAACCGCCAAGGCATCTGCAGCGCCATCCGTCTCGGCCTCGAGGCGCTCGGGCACGACGCGGGCCGACGGATGCAGGAAGCCCTGGCCGTGGCCAACCAGGTGGTGGCGGCGACCCCCGAGGAAGCCTGAGGTTTTAGTGTTCCCTTTCCGCCCGGCGGGTCTTACCTCAAGGCATCGATGAGCCGTGCCGAGCTTTCAGTCTTCATCCGGGCCCTCGGCGTGCATGCGCCGGACCGCAAGCTCACCAACACGGAGCTCTCGGCCATGGTCGAGACCTCGGATGAGTGGATCAAGACCCGCTCCGGGATCTCGGAGCGGCGCATCGCCGGCGCCGGCGAGAACCCCTCCGACATGGGCGCCAAGGCCGCCGCCAAGGCGCTCGCCCGCGCCGGCCTGACACCGGCGGACATCGACCTCGTCATCGTCGCGACGATGACGCCGGACGTCCCCTTCCCTTCGACCGCCTGCCTCCTCCAGGCCAAGCTCGGCCTGCGCCGCGACATCCCCTGCTTCGACGTCTCGGCGGCCTGCTCCGGCTTCGTCTACGCGCTCCAGGTCGGCACCGACATGCTGCGCTCCGGCAACTACCGCCGGGCGCTGGTCATCGGCGCGGAGAAGCTCTCGAGCGTCGTCGACTGGCAGGATCGCGCGACCTGCGTGCTCTTCGGCGACGGCGCCGGCGCCGCCATCCTCGAGACCACCGCCACGCCCGACGTCGGCGTCCTGGGCAACCAGCTCGGCGCGGACGGCGTCAACGCCGAGCTGCTGCATTGCGTCGCGGGCGGCTCGGCCCAGCCGGCCAGCGAGCAGACCCTCCGCGACCGCCAGCACTTCCTCCGCATGAACGGCAAGGAGGTCTTCAAGCTGGCCGTGCGCGTGATGGCCGACTCGTGCGAACGCGTGCTGAAGGGCTGCGGCAAGCATTCGGACGACGTGGCCTGGTTCATCCCCCACCAGGCCAACATCCGCATCGTCGAAGCCGTCGCCGAACAGCTCCAGGTCGGCCTGGACCGCTTCCCCATCAACCTGGACCGCTACGGCAACACCTCGGCCGCCTCCATCCCCTTGGCGCTCGAGGAAGCCTGGGCCGCCGGTCGCATCAAGCACGGCGACCTCGTCCTGCTCGTCGCCTTCGGCGCCGGCCTCACCTGGGGCGCAACCCTCCTCCGCTGGCATGAACCTACGCGCTGACCTGATCCTCCTCTCCTGTCTGCTCGTCGCCTGCGCCTCGCCGGACGGCGTCCGACCCGTCGCCCAATACGCCACCAGCGCCGAGCGCCAAGCGGTCATCGCGGCCGTCACCCGCCAGGCCGAGCGTCAGGAAGCCGCCGGCGACCACGGCGCGGCGATGAAGACCTTGGACCTGATGATCGCGGGCGAAGCCGGCACCGAGGCCGAGGCCCGTGCGCTCCTCACCAAGGCGCGCCTGCTGACCGATCGACAGCAGTACGACCCGGCGGTGGACATCCTCGACGACCTCTACCTGCGCCACTCGGCCTTCGGCGATTTCCAGGAAGTGGTCGCCCTGCAGTTCCGCATCGCCGAGGAGCTCGCCGCCGGCAAGCGCCGCCTCCTCGGGGGCTGGTTCCCCTGGTTCCGCGACCGGGCCCATGCCATCGGTCTCTTCGAAAAGGCGCTCACCCTCGCCCCCAACGGTCCGCTGGCGGACGAAAGCCTCATCCGCGCGAGCCGGATCGCCCTCGCGATGGACATGGAAGCTCGCGCCGCCGAGGTCTTGGAGCGGCTGCTGAGCGACTACCCGGCGAGCAAGCATCTGCCCGAGGCGCTCGAGACGCTGGCGCGCCTCCGGACCAAGGAATCGCTGGGCGCCGACTGGGACCAGGCCTCGGCGCTCGAGGCGGCCGACCACTGGCGGACGTTGGCGGACCAGTTCCCGCGCGACCCGCGCGCGGCCAAGGCCGCGGCCGAGATCGCCCTGCTGCGCGACCGCGCCGCCCGCGCCCGCCTCAACCTGGCGACCTTCTACTGGACCAAGCGCAACAACCCCGAGGCGGCGAAGCTGATGGCCAACGCCGCCCGGACGATCGCCCCCGAGTCCGCCGCGGCCAAGGAGGCCGAAGCCCTGCTGGCCCTGATCCAGAAGGACCCGAACCCGCCGACGACCCTCGCCGACCGCCTGCTGGGCAGATACCCGCGACCGCGGATCGACGCCGGCGCCAAGCCGGCCGCGGTCGGGGAAGACCTCGACGCGCTGGGCTTCCGGCGCGAGCCCCCGAAGGCCGCCACCGAAGGGGAACGCCGATGAGGTCCGCGCTGGCCGTCCTCGCCCTCGGCCTGCTGGCCGGCTGCTCCGCCTACCGTCTCGGCGGGCCGGCGCCCGCCTTCAACCGGCTCGAGATCGGCACGGTCCGCAACGCGACCTCCCGCGCCGGCACCCACGCGGTGCTCCAACAGAAGCTGGCGGAGAGCTTCGCGGCCGATCCCCGCATCAAGCTCGGGCCGGGCGGCGCCAAGCTGGCCGTCGAGGTCACGCAGTATCGCCGGGAAGGCCTCACCACGAAGCCCAACGACGCCTACGTGTACACCTCCTTCCGCGCCACCTTCGTCGTGCGATGCTCGCTGACGACCGCCGACGGACGCGTCCTGTTCCGCAACCGCGACTTCTCCGCCACCGCGACGCTGCAAGCCACCGGCGACGCGGCCGCGGAGGAACGCTCCCTCGACGGGCCGCTCTTCGCGGACATCGCCGCGCAGGTACGCGAGGCCGCGACCACCGCCTGGTAACGCCATGCCCACGCCCGTCGTCGCCCCCTCGTTGCTCGCCGCCGACCATGGCGACTTCGCCGGCGGCATCCGCGCCATCGAGGAGGCCGGCCTCGGCTGGGTGCACCTCGACATCATGGACGGGCACTTCGTGCCCAACCTCAGCTTCGGCCCGCAGGTCGTCGCCGCCTTGCGCCCCCGCACGAAACTGCACTTCGACGTGCACCTGATGCTCGCGCATCCGGACCGCTTCGTGCAGGCCTTCGCCCAGGCCGGCGCCGAACGCCTGACCGTCCACGTCGAGGCCGACCACGACGTGGCCAAGACCCTCGCCGCGATCCAGGCGGCCGGCCTCACCGCCGGCATCGCGATGAATCCCGACACGGACCCGCGCCGCTTGCTGCCCTACCTGGACACGGTGGACCTGGCCCTCTGCATGACGGTCTTCCCCGGCTTCGGCGGGCAGCCCTTCATCCCCTCGGTCCTCGACAGCATCCGCTTCCTCGCGGACGAACGGAAACGCCGGGGCGCCGGCTTCCGGCTCGAGGTCGACGGCGGGGTCAACGCCGAGACCGGCCTGCTCTGCCGCGCGGCGGGGGCGGACACCTTGGTGGCCGGCACGGCCTTCTACAAGGCGCCCGACCGCCGGGCCTTCGTGGCGCGGCTGACGGCCTAGGCCGCCGCCGGCGGCGGGTCGGTCCGCAGTTCCTTCTCCTTCTGCAAGCGCAACTGGCCGCAGGCGGCGTCGATGTCGTGCCCTTTCTCGCGGCGGAGCGTGGCGGTGACGCCCAAGGCGCGCAGTTCCTTGACGAAGCGATCCTGGCGGGTGAGCGAGGGGCGGACCCAGGGCAGGCCTTCGACCTTGTTGTAGGGGATGAGGTTCACGTGCGCGTGCAGCTCCCGGGCGATGGTCGCCAGCTTGCGGGCCTGCTCGAGGGAGTCGTTGATGTCCTCGATGAGGATGAACTCCAAGGTCAGCATGCGACCGTGCTTGCGGGCGAAGGCCTTGGCCGCCGGCACCAGTTCCTCCAAGGGGAACTTGCGGTTGACCGGCATGATCTGGTTGCGGACCTCGTTGGTCGCGCCGTGCAGGCTGATGGCCAGGCGGAAGCCCAGTTCCTCGTCGGCCAGCTTGAGGATCTTGGGCACGACCCCGGAGGTGGAGATGGTGATCCGGCGGGCCCCGAAGCCGAAGCCCCAGGGGGCGTTCACGGCCCGCAAGGCCGCCAGCAGGTTATCATAGTTGGCCAAGGGCTCGCCCATGCCCATGACGACGATATTATCGAAGGAAGCCAGCCCTTGGGCGGCCCGGACGGGATCGGCCTGATCCTCGATCCGGCAGACTTGGACCAGCTGGGACACGATTTCACCCACGGAAAGGTCCCTTTTCCATCCTTCCAGACCGGAAGCGCAGAATTTACAGCCGTAGGCGCACCCCACCTGGGTCGAAATGCAGATGGTCCGACGGGACTGCTCCTGCCCCACCCCCTCCATCGGGGCGCGGATGATGACCGTCTCGATCAGGGAGCCGTCCCGGAGACGCTGGAGTACCTTCTGGGTGACATCCGAGGCGGTTTTCTTGCCTAAGACGTCCGTCGCGGTGAAATCGTAATTGTCGGCCAACCAGCCCCGGAGATTGGCCGGGAGGTTGGTCATGGCCTCGGGGCTGCCCACCCGGCGGGGGTAAAGCCACTCGAAGACCTGGGCGACCCGGTAACGGGGATGCCCGGCCTCGACAAGACGAGCCCCGAGGGAGTCCGGCGTTTCGCCGTGGATGGAGGGTTTTTCGGGCTTAAAGGCCATCGGGATGGTTCGCCGCAAGGCAATCGGGACCGAAGACCGCAAAGCCCCCGCCTTCCTGCTTGCAAGTGCGTTTTGTTATGCCCAAAACCCCTTTTTGCAATGAGCAACAAGGCCCCCAACCCACAAGGCGTTAAAAACAACTCTCTGCAGGACGCCATCAACCGGGTCGGCTCGGGTCAGCCCGCCTTCTGCCTCCACCAAGCCTGGGGTATCGGCGTCATCCGGGGCTACGACGAGGCGACCAAGCGCTTCACCGTCGATTTCCCCGAGCAGGGCAAGAAGGGACACGTCATGGACGCCGCCTTCTTCCTCGGCAAGATCGAGATCCTGAACCCCACCAGCCTCGTGGCCTCGGCCTACGCCGACGAATCCAAGGAGAAGATCGCCCAGCAGGTCGCCAACGACCCCGCCGCCATCGTCAAGGCCCTCCTGGCCGAATACCCCGAGGGCGAGTGCACCTCCTACGCCCTCGAGGCCAACCTCGACCGCATCCATTTCGCCTCCCTCGGCGCCGGCAAGGACCGGGCCGCCGCCTTCAAGGCCTGGTGGACCAAGGCCCGCGCCGCGATCCGCAAGGATCGCGCCATCCAGACCCCCGAGAAGAAGGGCGGCCTCTACATCCTGCTCGAGGCCCCGGTCGACCTCGGCGAGGATCTCTTCGCCCAATACGAGTCGGCTCCGAACTTCGAACGCAAGCTGGCCCTGCTCGAGGCGCTGGCCGACAGCGCCGCCGCCGAGACCCGCTCCGCCGCGACCGAAGCCAACCTCGCGAAGGTCTCCGCCGACCTCGCCAAGGCCCTCGCCGCCGTCAGCCCGAGCCGCCGCCGCGACCTCATCCCGGTGATGCTCGGCGCCATCTGGAACCGCGACAAGTTCTTCCGCTCCGCCGTCGAGACCGTCGACACCGTCAGCCCGACCGCCTCGGAGGTCATCGCGCTGTGCAACGAAGGCGACCTCGCCTTCGTCGCCCTGAACATCCCGCACACGACCGAGAAGATCCGCAGCCTCCTCGACCTCGTCCGCGCCCACCACGGCGAGAAATGGGCCGACCGCGCCTTCGACCTGCTGCGCAACCGCGACATCGGCGCGACCAAGAGCGGCTCCGCCAAGCTCGTGTCCGAATCCATCTCCTACCTCTGCGACCAGGAGCTCGCGGCGGAGGTCGGCCAGCGCTTCGCCCAATGGCTCGAGAGCCGCGAACTGCGCGCGCCGGTGATCATCTGGATCATCAAGAACCGCGAGTCCAAGAAGTACGCCGACATCGTCGGCCGCCTGATCAACCCGATGCTGCTGGCCGCGATCCTCGGCTCGGTCGACACCGAGGCCCTCGAGTCCAACTCCACCGCCCGCATCCCGCTCGCCAACGAGCTGGTCAAGGACAAGGAGCTCATCGCCGACATCCTCGCCCCGGCCAACGGTCCGAAGGTCGACAGCGAGACCATCTACGACCTCACCCGCACGATGCTCAGCAGCCAGGGCTTCGACCAGATGACCAAGAAGTCGCTGATCGCCCGCCTGGCCAAGATCGACCCGAACGTCCAGCGCCTCGCCCAGTCGAAGCCGACCGACAACGAGGCCGAGGAGAAGGAGCTGTTCGTCTCCAAGCACAGCAAGGAAGAGAAGGACCGCGAGCTCCTCGACATCATCCAGAACAAGCTGCCCGCCGTGAAGGAGGCCATCCAGGTCGCCAAGGAACACGGCGACTTGCGCGAGAACTCCGAATACAAGATGGCCCGCCAGGACCACGACACGCTGTCGGCCCGCCGCGCCGAGCTCGAAGGCCTCCTCAAGAAGGCCCGCGTGACCGACTTCACCGAGGCCCGTGCCGACGCGATCAGCATCGGCTCGACCGTCACCCTGCTCCGCGGGGCCGACCAGGTCGAGGTCACCTACGACATCCTGGGCGTCTGGGACGGCAAGCCGGAGGAGAACATCCTCTCCTACATCTCGCCCCTCGCGAAGCAGTTCCTCAACCAGAAGCTGGGCGCGACCTTCACGACCAACATCAACGGCAAGACCGAGACCTGGAAGGTCAAGGCCCTCGGCCGCTGGGTCGACAAGCGGAAGTAAGCCGCGCCCGCCGCCCCGACGAAGCCCCGCCCCGCGGGGCTTCCTCTTTTGACAGCGGCTCCCCCGACCCTATCGTCCCCCCCATGCCCGACCCTTGGGAATCGTTGCGCCTCCTGTCCGACCCGACCCGGGCCCGCCTGCTCTTCCTGCTGGCCAAGGGCGAGCTGGCCGTCGGCGAGCTCCAGGAAATCCTCGGCATGGGCCAATCGCGCATCTCGACGCACCTGGCCTTGCTGCGCAAGGCGGGCCTCGCGGAGGACCGCCGCGACGGCAAGCATTCGTATTATGCCCTGGCCCGCGGGCTCGGGACGGGGGTGCAGAGCATCCTGGAGGCGGCGATCAAGGCCACGGAATCCGAGCCGGCGGCCCGCGCCGACCAACGGGCGCTGCAGCGCATCGTCGAGAAACGCCGGCGCAAGGCCGAGCAGCACTTCAACCTGGTCGCCGACCGCCTCGGCAAGAACTACTGCCCGGGCCGTTCCTGGGAAGCCATCGGGCAGATGCTCCTGTTGCTGGCGCCCAAGGTCCGCATCGCCGACCTCGGGGCGGGCGACGGCACCCTCTCCCGCCTGCTCGCGCGCCAAGCCGAGTTCGTCCATTGCGTCGACAACTCCCCCCGGATGGTCGAACTAGGGCGGGCTTTGGCCAAAAAGGAGCAAATGAACAACCTGGACTACGTCCTAGGTGACATCGAGGATACCCCCCTGCCCGACCGTTCGGTCGACCTGGTCCTGCTCAGCCAGGCCCTCCACCACGCCGAAAACCCCCGCAAGGCCTTGACCGAGGCCCATCGCATCCTCAAGCCGGGCGGGCGGGTCCTGATCCTGGACCTGCGGGCGCACCGCTTCGAGAAGGCCCGGGAGCTCTACGCCGATCGCTGGTTGGGCTTCAAGGAGAACGAACTGCATGACTGGCTGGAGGAAGCCGGGTTTCGCGAATCCGAGGTCCGGGTGGTCGCCAAGGAGAACCGGGAGCCCGGTTTCGAGACCCTGCTGGCCTCCGGCCGCAAGGCCGGACGCTGACCCGGCTGAGGGGCGCCCCCTGAGGCGGTCCCCACGCCTCTGCGCAGGGCTCCGGCGAAGGGTTATTGCTTGGCAGAGAGCCCGGCAAAGGGCTATTTTCGAGCCTCACCCCAAGAGGCGTTCCCGCGCTCCAATTACCCGATGGCCACCCACGAGTCCCGCACCTATCAACTGGCCCAAGCCGCCATCCTCGCCGTCCTGCTGGCGGTGACTCCGGTCGCCACCCCCCTGCGGGCCCAGAACAAGCCCGCGGCCGCCGCGCCGGCGCCCGAGAACAAACTGGACGTCCTGTTCAAGCGCGCGGGCAAGGAGATGGACGCCAAGAAGTACCAGGCCGCCTACGACACCTTGACCGAGATGGAGAAGCAGTTGCCGGCCGAGGCGGGCGACATGCTCAAGGCCGTCCTGGCCTTCAACAAGGCCGTCGCCGTCTACACGCTCAAGGACTGGCCCAAGACCGAGGCCGAATTGACGGCCTTCCTGACCAAGTTCCCCAAGGGCACCGAGGATTTCTACGGCTTCGACAACAAGCGGGGCATCGCCCAGCTGAGCCTCGTCGAGGCCTACGCCAACCAGTCGAAGTGGGATCCCGCCCTCTCGTTGCTGGAGAAACTGCGCGCCCCCAACATCTCCATCCGCGCCGAGGACCGCATCAGCGCCTACACCCTCTCCGCCCGCATCATCGAGGAGAAGGCCAAGTCCGCCGGCGACGCCGACAAGAAGAAGGCCCTCGGCCAGGCCATGCAGCTCCTGAAGTCGGCCATCGCCGAGGGCCTGGGCACCCCGGAGCGCCGCGAGGCGGCCTCCAAGCTCGTCGAGGTCTACACCAAGCTCGGCCTGACCAAGGAGGCCGAGCAGCTCAAGGCCGAGGTCGACGCCCGCGGCACCGGCTCGCCCGCCGAGATCGTCCGCTCCAACTTCCAGCGCATCGAGATCGGCGACTCCCGCTTCGAGGCCGCGGAGAACGCCGCCGATGAAAAGGAGAAGGCCGAGCTCTACCGCCAGGCCCTCGCCAGCTACCAGGGGACCCTGCGCCGCGCCACCGTGGCCCGCTCCGTCACCCGCGCCGTCGAGGCCAAGCAGGCCGAGGTCGACAACCTCAAGAAGCTCTACCCGAAGCCGGACGACAACGCGAAGATCAAGATCGAGGAGGCCATCGCGGGCGTCGAGCAGTTCAAGAAGATCGAGGGCGAGTTCGCCGCCAACAAGGACTACGACGCCTTCATCTCCTACCGCATCGGGCTGTGCCTGCTCGAGCTGAACCGCCATTGGGAGGCCTTCGTCGCCTTCCGCGACATCTTCGACAACAACCCGGGCTTCTCCAAGGTCTCGGGCGCCTACTACTACTACATCCTGGCCCTGCGCCAGATCGGCCGGAACACCGAGGCCCAGGCCAAGTGCAAGGAGTTCCTCCAGAAGTATCCCGACAGCGACGAGGTCTCCGCCGTCGCCGTCATCCTCGGCGAGATCTCCCAGGATCGCGAGGACTACAAGGAAGCCATCGAGCACTACAACTGGGCCAAGACGAACGTGAAGAAGATCGACGCCGCGACCGTCGAGGAGATCGACTTCCGCATCATCACCTGCCTCTTCGCCAACGTCGACTGGGAGCAGGCCGGCGCCGCCCTCGACGCCTTCAACCAGAAGTATCCCCGCTCCCTCGCCCGCGAGCAGGCCGTCTACATGCGCGCCCTCTGCGCGTTCTACCAAGGCAAGTACAAGGAGACCAAGGCCGGCTTCGACCAGTATCAGGCCGACTACGCGGGCAAGGGCAAGTTCCTCCCCGACGTCCGCTACCGCCAGGCGATCGTGAAGTTCGGCCTCAACCCGCCGGAGACCGCCGAGACGCTCCGCCTCTGCAACGAATGGCTCAAGGATTACGCCGTCAACAAGGACGAGGCCGTCGTCAACCAGGTCCCCGAGGTCCACACGCTGATCGGCGACGCCGAGATGCGCCTCGCGACGGAGCTCGACAAGGCGATCCGCAAGGCCGACGAATCCGCCCGCGTCAACGCCGCGCCGGAGACCAAGAAGAAGTTCCTGGCGGAGAAGGCGGCCCTGGAGAAGGAGAAGGACGGTCATACCGCCAAGGCCATCGACGCCTACGTCGCCGCCGCCCGCACCGGGCGCACCAACCCGAACGCCCTTGAGTTCGTCCTGCGCGAGCTCGGCAAGCTGCTCCCCGGCCGCGGCGAGCACACGCGCATGCGCGACCTGTACAAGGAGGTCTACGATTGGGATCACAACGACCCCAAGGCGCTCACCTACCTCTACGAGGTCATCAAGGCCACCGAACGCCTCGGCGATAAGCCGGAGTTCGCCCAGCGCAGCGAGGAGATCCAGAAGCGCTTCAGCGGCCAGCTCGCCGCCGAGCGCAAGAAGGTCGACGCCCTCGAACGCCAGGACGGCTCCACCAAGGAGGCCATCGCCGCCGCCAAGGCCGAGGTCGCCAAGCTTTCCGCCAAGCTGGCCGACGAGCTCGCGGTCGTCGAGAAGGACCGCCAGGCCAGCATCCTCGCCGCCAAGACCGAGGCGCTTGGCATCCTCTCCAACGCCGTCGCCGAGACCATCAACGACCGCAAGCAGGAGGGCAACGAGAAGCTCGTCATCTTCCTCTGCGAGAAGCTCGCCCGCAAGGTGAAGCGCGTGAAGGCCGGCGTCGCCGTCGATCCGGCCGCCTACTCCCCCGCCAACGCCGAGGCCGAGCTCGCGCAGCTCCTGCGGCTCGACCAGAACAAGGACTCCCTCATCGCCCAGGCCCGCGGCTTCTTCGCGATGGGCCAGCTGAACGTCTTCCTCCGCAACCCCGAGCGCGCCGACACCTTCTTCAAGAAGGTCTCCGCCAACTACAAGGCGGAGGAGCTCAGCCCGACGATCCTCGCCGTGGTCGGCGACCACCTGCTCGGCAAGGGCGAGACGGCGAAGGCCGCCGCCTACTTCGAATACATCAAGGAGCACAACCGCTCCTCCGAATACGCCGACTTCGGCTTCGCCGGCCTCGCGGAGATCCTGCTCCAGCAGAAGAAGTTCAAGGAGGCCCTCGAGCTCTGCAACGAGGCCGTCGACAACCAGATCACGATGTCGAAGGAGAAGGAGATCAAGTTCGCCCGCGCCCGCGCCCTCGCCGAGACCCAGGCCTACCCCGAGGCCAAGAAGGCCTTCGAGGAGATCCTGCAGACCAAGGAATGGCGCGGCGACGCCACCGCCGGGAGCCTCTACTGGCTCGGGGTCATGGAGGAACGCCAAGGCCGCGCCGCCGAGGCCGTCGCCTACTACCGCCGCTGCTACCAGACCTGGAAGAAGTACGAGTTCTGGTCCGCCAAGGCCTACCTCGCCACCGCCCGCGTGCTCGCCGACAAGCTCGGCCAGAAGCCCGAGGCCAAGCTGGTCCTCGCCGAGATGCTGTCCAAGGACCGCATCAAGGACACGCCGGAGGCCGCCGAGGCCAAGACCCTCAACACCCGCCTCTAAGCCATGCGCCCCTTCCCCCGCCTGCTCCTCGCCGCCGCCGCGCTCGGCGCCGCCTTGCCCGCCTTCGGCCAAGCCCTCGTCTTCAAGGGCGGCGAACGCTGGGAGGTCAACGACCCGTTCAAGGTCGACACCACCGTCATCCCCCCGAAACCCATCATCGACCGCAAGAAGGGCACCATCAGCAGCCTGAAGGGCTCCGTGGAGCGCACCACCGTCCAGGACGGCACCGAGATGGTCATGACCCGCAAGCTCAGCGAGGTGGAGCGCATCGTCTGGCCCCTCCCGGAACGGATCACCGAGGCCCAGAACAACGTCGCGCGCGGCGAGCCGGGCAAGGCCCTCGACAACATCGAGCCGATCATCAAGTTCTTCGAGCCGATCAAGAAGGTCCCGGGCAGCTGGTGGCTGAAGGCCTCCATCGTCAAGCTGGACGCGCTGGACCGCCTCGAGAACGACGCGGCCCTCTCGTCCTTCCTCGACAACCTGGAACGCGCGGACGACGGCTCGATCCCCGAGCTGGCCACCAAGATCAAGCTCGCCCGCCTCATGCAGCGCGCCCGCCGCGGGGAACATGACGCCGTCATCACCGAGTCGACCGCCCTCATCCCCCAGATGGACGACCCGGACATCCAGGCCCGCCTGCACCTGGTGAAGGGCGCCTCCCTCCTCGCGACCAAGAAGTACGAGGCGGCGATGAACACCTACCTCCGGGTGCCGGTCTTCTTCGGCTCCCAGCAGGAGCACGTGCCCAAGGCCCTCCTCGGCGCCGCCCGCTCCTTCCGGGGCATGGATACCCCCGCGACCCGCGAGCAGAAGCTCGAGGAGGTCTCCAACCGCTACCTGCGCGACATCGTCACGACCTACCCGACCTCCAAGGAGGCCGAGGAAGCCAAGAAACTCCTGCCCAAGGAGGACCGCCTCAAGGCCGAGGAAGCCCAGCGCAAGATCCAGGACGCCGCGGTCATCCCCGAGGGCGCCGCCAAACCCGCCACCCCCGCCGCGCCTTCCGACGAAGGCAACAAGTGAGTCCTTGCCCCTGACCCCTTTCCTAACTAACACCCAACCCACCCTATCATCCCCATGAAGATGAATTCCCGCACCTCCCTCCTGACCACCCTCTTCCTCGGGTTGTCGACCTTGGCCGCTTCCGCCCAGGAAGCCGCCCCCGGCGTCAAGGAGAAGACCCTCCTCGTGCTCTTCCACGAAGGCGGCTGGGTCATGTATCCGATCACCATCTGCTCGGTGGCCATGATCTGGTTCATCGTCGACGGCTTCCTGCGCACCAGCGCCAACAAGCTCTACCCGACCGCCCACGTCGTGCAGCTCCGCGACCTCTTCCGCGCCGGCGACTACGTCGCCGCCCACGAGTTCGCCAAGACCGCCGGCTCCCCCATCTGCGACGTCGTCCGCGCCGGCGTGGCGCTCAGCCCCGACGGCAAGACGATGACCGAGGAGGCCATCATCTCCGAGATCGCCCGCATCCAGGCCGACCTCATGGGCCGCGCCTCCTACCTCTCCGTGATCGGCGTCTGCCCCCCGATGATCGGCCTCACCGGCACCGTGACGGGCATGATGAAGGCGTTCGAGAAGCTGGGCTCCTCCGGCGTGGGCGACCCCTCCAAGCTCGCCGAAGCGATCGGCGAAGTGCTCGTGGCGACCGCCTCGGGTCTCTTCATCGCGATCCCGGCCTTCATCGCCTATTACCTCCTCCGTAACCGCATCCAGAAGGGCATCCACGACGTCACCGAGATCGTCGGCGGCCTCTTCCGCGGCTTCCCCTACGCCGAGATCGAGGGCAAGAACGTCGGCGGCGACGAGCTCTACGCGGCCAAGCCCGTGTGGAACACCGCCCCGGCCTCGACCGAGGCGCAGTCCTGAGCCACCCTTAACCCCACCCCAGCACAACCATGGCAGGCGGAGGCGGAGGCGGAGAAGGCGAACCGGAGTTCCAGGTCGCGCCGATGATCGACGTGCTCCTGGTGCTGCTGATCTTCTTCATGTCGATCACCTCCTCCCAGGTGCTCAAGGTCGACAAGAACATCGCCCTCCCCGTGGCCGCCCACGGCGTGAAGCGCGATGACAAGGCCGCGGCCGGCCTGATCAACATCTCCTGGGACAAGACCACCGGCCAAGCCAAGTACAAGCTCGACGACCGCGAGCTCGACCCGAACGACAAGGACGGGATCGCCAAGGAGCTCCAGGCCCGCAAGGGCACGAACGAGAAGTATCGCCTCCTGATCCGCGCCGACAAGGATTGCCACGCCAAGTACATCTCCAAGGCCCTCGAATGGGGCGGCGAGGCCGGCATCGACAACATCGCCTTCTCGGGCCTCAACCGCGAGGAATAAACCATGAAGCAACCCCCCCAGGAGGCGTCCGCCGACGCCGGCTTCCAGATCGCCCCGATGATCGACGTGGTCTTCGTGATCATGCTCTTCTTCATGGTCATGGCCGGCGCCGTCAAGGTGGAGCACGAGCTCAAGACCACCCTGCCCGGCAACGCCGAGACCGCCAAGGAGACCGAGATCCCTGACGAGATCACGATCGGCGTGGCCGAGAGCGGCCAGGTGACCATCAACGAGGACCCGGTCGGCACCCCGCAGGACAAGACCCTCGACGGCCTCTTCAACGAGATGACCAAGCTCAAGCAGGCCGCGATCCAGTCGAAGACCAAGCTCCTCATCACCGTGCAGGCCGAGGAGGCCGCCCGCTACGAGCGCGTGATCAACGTCCTGGACGTCCTCGCCCGCGCGGACATCAACAACGTGACCTTCGCGGTCGCGGAGCCGGAATAAGCGGCTCCACCGCTCCCGCCGAGGCCGCCGTCAGGCGGCCTTTCTTTTTTGCCTCATCCCGCCTCGCCGGCACCCTCGGCCGGAACGATGCGCCTTGCCCCATCCCTCGCCCTGGCGGCCCTGCTCCTGCTCACCGGCTGCCAGGACACGCCCTCGCGCGACAAGCTCTCCTGCCCCGGCGAAACGGTCGCCTACGTGGCGGAGGACGGCCGGATCTACCTGGACGGGCTCCTCGTCGCCGAGCCCGGGGACCAGGCTTTGCGCGCCTTCACGGCGGAAGTCGCGCGGCTCCATGGGGACTCCCTCCGGAAAGGAAGCAAGTTCGCGCTCCGGCTGCGGGCCGAAGCGCGCAGCCGGCCGCCGCGCCTCATCGAGGCGCTCGACGCCATCATGGCCAGCGGCGGGCCCGGGAAGATCCCCGTGTGCCTGGAGGTCCTGGACCCCGGATCGGGCTCGTCTGCGGATTTGCCAAAACGCCCGCCGCCCTCCAAAGTAGGCCCATGAAGACCGTCCTGCTCCTGACCCTCGCGGCCCTCCTCCTCGCGGGGTGCATCATCGTCGTGGAGCAACCCCGCGACCCGAAGCCCGCCGCCGCGACGGAGAAGAAGTGACCGCCGCTCAGCGGAAACCCGCCTCGGACTCCAGCACCCGGCGCACGGCCTCGTAGTCGTTGCCGATCCTGACGGGAGCGGGCGGCGGCAGGGGGAATGGGAAGACCGACGCCTGGGTGTCGCCGAAGGCCTGCGCGAGCACATCCGGGAACTTCGCCGGGTGGGCGGTGCCGAAGACGACGACCTGATCGAGGTCGGGCCGGCGGACGCGCAGGTCCTCGGCGGCCTTCCAGCCGACCGCGGAATGCGGGCAGAGCACGTAGCCGGTGGCCGCGCGCACGCGGCGCATGACGTCGAGGGTCGTGGCATCGTCGACCGTGACGGCTTCGACGGCCGGGCCGCCCTCGCGCCAGGCCAGCAGGCGGTCGAGGTTGTTGGGCGCGCCGATGTCCATCGCGTTGGAGGCGGTGGGCTGGGCGCGGCGCGGCCGGTAGACGCCGGTCGCGAAGAGTTCCGGCAAAGGCGAGTTGACGTTGGTCGCGGCGACCAAGGCCTCGATCGGCAGCCCCATGCGGCGGGCGAGCTGGACGGCGCCCACGTTGCCGAGGTTGCCGGAGGGGACGAC
>Ga0214919_10001223_pt1 | contig 42687 bp, 34 predicted proteins | sample LL1503_MetaG_FD_177994 | JGI IMG/M metagenome (GOLD analysis project Ga0214919, IMG submission 177994) | Freshwater microbial communities from Lake Lanier, Atlanta, Georgia, United States - LL-1503 | ecosystem: Environmental > Aquatic > Freshwater > Lake | place: USA: Georgia | collected... | reverse complement strand
GGGTTGCGGCTGTGGCTGAGGCTGAGGTTGCGGCGGAGGCTGAGGCTGAGGTTGCGGCTGAGGTTGCGGTTGCGGCTGTTCAGTAATTGTAGAACTTTTTTTTAGAAAGCAACAACACAGATTGGTAAAGAAGAAATACTGCGTCGACCATTCGCATTGATCTACGTAGCAAAATGCATCAAGCCATAACATTTGAAGACATTCCCATGCATGACAATAGGGATTATCATTCCTACGTGCACACATAACACTATCTCTTTCAGCATTGCGATTCCACATAATATTGCAAAACTCACCAAGACAACACAACGGGGTGAATCCAGCACATAATCCAATCACAGAGCCCATCAGTGGTATATCGAAGAAAATGCTAATAACGGGTCTATAACAACCCCACCAGCAGCAATTGAGAGGATAAAAACAATATATTTCATCCTTATGCAAATTTTCATCGGAATCTCTTCCTTTGTTAATTTCATCTTTTTCATTTCCACATTTACACCATGGACAGAATGGGTAGCATGGCCATTCAAATTCAAATCTCGAAATATCATCTAATTTGAGCATTCTCGAACAAGAGCGGGGGATTTTTGAGCTAGGCTAATAAAAATATAAAATTATTAAAAAATCAATTTTTGTATGATTTATATTTTTTTCCATTTTATAATTTTTAAATTAAAAAATTAAAACATTATTTTATTTTAGTAAATAAAAATATATGAAATAATAATCATATTTAAAAATGGAAAAGAAAAGAAAAAAGCAAATAATAATATGTCCATTATCAAAACCACCACTAAAACAAGTTAAATCAATTTTACAAACCAAAAACATATTAAATAAAAATACTTTATCTATTTATAATCCTCCATATGAATCTTTGTGGTTTGAAACAGAAAATAAAGTTAGTCTAGAATCATATATAAAACATCTTTTTTCAATTGCAAAAAAACATTTAAAATCAAATGTACATCCAGATACAATAAAAGGTATATTCGTACCTATTGCAGGTATTAAATATTCAGGACTTTGTTCAGCTTCATCATATAGTCAAATTTTAGGAAAAACACAAGATATAAAACGTATTATTCTATTATGTACAAACCACGAACCTGCTAATAGTTTTGTAAGTACATCTTATACTGATATAGCAAGTTATAATAATAATAAATCAGTATTAAAAATAGATACAAATACTATTGAATATTTGAAACCATATTTGCAAATAGATAATAAAAGATTTAATAATGAACAATCATTTTTTAATCAATTACCATTTATTGAACATATTGCATTAAAAAATGATAAAAATATATTAATTTTACCATTTTTAATTAGTAATAATATAAATTTATTAGATGAAAATACTCGTAATAATATAAGAATTATTTTACATAAAATAATAGGATTATTAAAACAACAAGATACTATTATAGTATGTAGTAGTGATTTATCACATATAAATGGAAATTATGAACATAAAATAAATTCATATATTTATCAAAATATTCGTGAAAAAGATAATGAAATTTTGCAATTTTTATATAATGGATTGCATGGAATAAATGAACGCAATCAAAAATTAGATGATATTCTTTTCATTCAAAATGCGCCATCACGCGGCACATTAGCAATATATTTTTTTGCAAAAATTTTATATAATTATTCTGGTGAATTAGATTTTTCATCATCCTCATCATCATCCTCATCATCATCATTAAATAGTAATGATAGTAGATCTCCAAATATAAATACAAATATAATTTGGAATAATAAAAATATAAAACAAAATTTTGAAATAAATATATTAAGACATTTATTTCCCCGTGTATGTTGTTATTATACATCATTAATGCGAAATAAAATTAATATATATAATTTTAATCCTTTAGAATTAAATAAAGTTTTAAATATTGTAGATACAAATGAAAGCTCAGAAAGTTATGCAGGTTTAATATTTACAACTCAACCTTATATAGAACTAAATAAATTTAGAAATATTGAAAATATTTTGTCTGAATATGAAAAAATAGCAATAAAAGGCCTTGTAAAAGAACAATTATATAATGATTTTAATATAAATAATATTTCTAAAATACCAGCATATTTAATTACTACAATAAATTGTAATGTTTTATCAAACAATTTAGGTTTTTATTTATCTATATATAAAAATGATAAACTACGTGCGTGTGTAGGCACAAATGACAATGACAATGACAATGATAATTATAATAATGAAGAATTTACATTATTAAATAATATAAAAAGATTTACAAAACAATTAACATTACAGAAAACTAAATATAAAGGTTTGGAATTTAAAATCATTGAACCTAGCGAATATAATAATTTATCATTTAATATTACATTTTTTAATCATATAAAACCTATTACTATAAATAACTATTTAAAAAACTATTTTGAATTTGGTCAAGATGCTTTATTTATGGAACATAATAAAAACAAAAATAATAAAGAAAAATATTTATATTCATTAACAAATATTGATATTAATATTGATGAAAATGATAATAATAATGATGATAATGATGATAATGATGATAATGACAATGACAATGATAATGATTATAGTAATTATAGTAATTATGATGATATTGAAATTGTAAATAATAATTTTATTAAAAAAAAAAATTTATTAGAATCATTATGTAATATACAATTTAATAAAATAAATAATAAATATTATGAAATGAATATTATTAAATTATATTATAGCGAAGGATACAATTTTTAAAATATAATTATATACATAAATATTAGTAATATAATAAAATTATTTTAGTAATAAAAATAATATAATGAATACTAAAACTAAGACTAAAACTAAATCTAAGACTAAGGCTAAGACTAAGGCTAAGTCTAAGACTAAAGTTAATACTAATGTTAAAAAATATAATAAAAATAATAATAAAAAAATAATTAGTGATGGTGGTGGAAGTTTTCTTGGTGGTATAATTCAAACACCTCAAAAAAAAAATTATACTGTTCCTGGTCAAGCTTATGTTAAAATGTTTAATCCAAATTTATTAATAACAACACAACAACAAAAAGAAAATAAACTTAGTATCGTATTTAATAAACAATCACCTAATCCAATAGATATTGCAAAAAGTTTAAAAACTACAATATTAGATAGTAATGTAGTTTCAAGAGAACCATATTTATTTATAGACAGTATGGGTAAATATTTAATAGTAATGTATAGTAAAGTAATAAAAAATCAAATATTAAAAAAAAAATTATTTTGGATAATAGGATATATGAATCGTGTTCCTGTCAAAATTTTTAATTATATGGAACCTGAAGTGCTTCCTAATACTACACAAAATTTATTTATACAAATATATAAGTATCCAGTCAATGATAAAACTAATAATTTTATAAAAATAAATACTTCAGTATATGATAATAATTCAGATAAAGCAAAAAAACAAATTGAAGCATATGATGAATTAAATATTTATCTTACACCTAAAATTATATCTAAACAAGTTTCAATTATAAAAACTATAAATTTTATAGTTAAAGGTAATCCAAATCAAGGTTTTAGTTTATTTAATATGATGACTAAATCACCTACACAAAGTAGAAAAATGATGAAACTATCACATGCATAATTATTTGAAAATACTATCTAGAATAATATATTTTTGTCATATTTTCAAAATATTTTTTATATATTTTATATCCTTCATAATTATTATATGTATGTGTAATATTATTAATATCATTTTTTTTTATAGAATTTAATATTTGCAATAAATACCATTCTGAAAATTTAGCTGTCATTTCATTAGGATGATAATTATTTTGATTATCACCAAAAAAATTAACAAACTCAGTTAATTTACTTATTTGAATAGGATTTTGTTTAAGATAGTAAAAAGTTCCATCATCTTTATCTAATTTTAAAGCAATCATATTAACATCAGTTAAACTTGTAGGTATTGCAGTTTTAAATATAGCACCAATCCACCAATATATATCATTTTTATTAGTCCATAACCAATATTTATCCATACCATCTGGATTATTTCTATTAAGAGTATAAATTGTTTCTAACCCTTTAATATTTATTGGATTATAAATATAACCTAATAAAGGGTAAAGATCTTCAAAATCTGAAGGTGTTTGTCTTTGATGAATATGAGTTAATTCATGAATATATGTTGTTTTTCTAGGTTTTATAAACCAATTAGCATCCATAATAATAGTAGTATCTAAAGTGTGAGGCATACCAGATTCTAACCATTGTTTTGCCTTTGCAATACTAATTTTATTTGTCCAATTTTTAACATAATTATAATATGAATTATCACAATTTTTAAGTTCTGATAATAATTTAAATATAAATTTATTAATAGTTTCTTTCTCATTGTCAGTAATATCATCAAATGCACTTTTATATTTAAAATATAAATCATCTATACTATTACAATTTCTTGCACTTAAATTGGCTTGATTCATACCTTTTAAATAATCACCATTTTTTTTAATAAGATTACTAGCTTCATCTGCATCTAGATAATTAACTTTTGTATTATGATATTTTAAAAGTTTTTCAGTAATAGTTAATTTTATTTCATTATCAAATTCTTCTATTTTTTCTATAGATAATTCTTTTTTTAAAAGATAATAATTAGTAATTAAAAATAATATAATAGATATTATAAAGAAAAATATTATTATCCAATTCATTTTAAAAATTATTATTAATATTATTAACTATTATTAAAAATTATTAAATATTATTAACTATTATTGACTATTATTAAGTAATATAAATATAGTATAGTATTTACTAAATAAATAGATAATATTATAAATGATTAAAATTATTAAAATATTTAACTTACTGAAAAAAAATTATTAATATTTTTATCTGCTTCTATTAAAGGTGATTTTAAATAATCAGCTTCATAATATGGTTGAACTAAACTATAATATACTACACCAAATAATAACCCTATTAGACAACAATAAATAGAATCTAATAAAGTTTTACAACCTACATTAATTCTTGAATAAATTGTAATAAGTAATGAAAATGTAAGACCAAAAAATGTATATGTACTATAAGTACTATTATAATACATATCCATATAAAAGAAACCTGCAAAAAAACCTACAGTTTGTGTTATTGGACTTGGAAGCACAAAAGGCGTACCACTTTCTGAATACATTAATGCACATTGAGGATTTGATACTCCGTTTAAAACCATTTTATATCCTAAACCTAATAATTCATTAACTAAAAATCCACAGAATAGTAATACACCTCTAAAATCTTTAAATACTGATCCAGCCATAGCTGAACCAGAATATAATGCAATAGGTTGTAATCTTACATATGTATTTATAAATATTTTAAATATATCAATTACTGAGAGAGACATTTTCTATTTTTTTATTATCGAATTATTATTTTACAATATTATTATTATATTTATTATATTTATTATAAACATAGTTTTTTTTTATATAATTTTTTTACATAGTTTTTTATTTTTTTATTATTTATTATTTATTATTTTTAGTTTTAGTTTTAGTTTTTGTTTTTATTATTTACACTTTTGAAAATTTAAAATGGGATAAAAATTATAATTTAAAAACATTTTTATATTAATTATTATAAATTAAAATTATATAAAATGGATAGTGAATTACAAAAAAATAATAAAACTAATAATAATACTAATAATACTAATAGTATTAAAAAAATAAAAGCAAATGATGATATTGAAATTAATGGTAGAGTATATTTTATTCCAGATAAATATTTAGGTACTGCTTTATTTTATTTATCATTTGAACATAAAAAATTGTATAAATATATAATTGCATTATATTTAGATTTATTAATATTAACAAATAAAATAACTAATATATCTAAAATAACTAAAATACATATGAATGATTCTATTTTATGTGCTGAAAAAATATTAAGCTATATAATGATTGGAAAATTATATATAAATAATATATCAAATATAGAAAAAATAATAATTAATAAAATTCCAGAATATTTATTACAAAAAAATAATATGAATATTATAGAAAAAATAGATTTTTAGATTTATAAATTTTTACATTTTTACAATTTTAGATTTTTACATTTAATTTATTAAATTATAAAATAAATATATATTTATAAATTAAAATATATAGTTAATATAATTAATAACTACTACCAATTAACGACTACTAACTAAAAAAATGATTTTAGATAACTATGATGATTTTAATTTTATGGTAATATTATTATTTCTATTTTTTATGTTAATGGGATTTATTATTATTATTATGATAAATCTTAAATCAAAAAAATTTAATAAAATTCCAACTCAATATTCCATTTCATCTCAATATCCACAATCTACTAAATATCCTAATATAACAGCTCAAAAATGCATTCCTAATACAACTGAAGGTCAATGCTAATACCCAGCATTACCTTTATATCCCAGCATTTTTTCATGTATTTTACCATAAGTACTAGATACTACATTATCTCTTTGTCTTATTAAATCTTGTCTTTTCTCTTCTTCTTCTATTTCACGCCTTTTTTTCAATTCATAATCACGCATTTGTTCAGGTGTCATCACATATCTGATATTGCTCCTATCCCTCTTTAATTCATCAACATTTTTATATTCTTTATATTCTACTGAATTTGGGTCAATAAATGCCCCTTTATTAGTATAAGCAGTTTTTAAATCAGTATATGCTAAATCATTTTTACCACCTTTTGCTACAGGAAGTGGCTTACTAAAATCATTTATTTTTCTTGCATAAATATCAATATCAGTAAATCCTGTTGAACCTGATATTAGTTCTTGAGGGTCTTTATATTCTTGTATTGCGCCAGATTGACTAGTAAGTTTTTCCTTATAATCTTCAAATGTAGAATTAAAAACATTTATATTAAACTTGTTACCAAATACTTCTTCTGGTGCTTCATCTGTTTTATTGCTGGTAAACCAATCCCCATAACCATCATCACCAGATTCCCATAGTTTATTTTGTTCATATATTTTATTAAATAATTTATTATCAAATTTAGTTTTATCTATTTTTTCTGAAGAATCTGATGACATCATATCCTTATTTTTCATTCGAGTTTTTTGTTGATCTTCTATATAAGATTTACTTCCTGTTCTTAAGTCATTAAATGGTTTATCACTTTCTCTATTCTTGTATTTTTCTAATAATGACATGTAACATTTTGTTACAAGCTGAAATTGTTCAGCACTTCCACCAGTTTTATCAGGATGTGTTTTCATTGCAAGTTTCTTATAAGCAATTTTTAGATCATCTATAGTATAATTTTTCTGAAGTTGAAATAATCGTAATGCATCAATATCAGATTTTTCTAATTCAGTAAGACTTGATTGATATTCTAATCTTCTTTGTCTTTGTTTTTCTGCAAATTCTTTACGTCTTTTTGCTTCTTCTATTTTAAATCTAGCTTCTTCTTCTTCGGCTTCTGTTTTATAATGTTTGGTAAGAGCATCAATAGTATCAAGCTGTTGCATTTTTTGTAACTGGCGATTTTTAGTATCTTGAGGTGTAGTACCATTGTTAAACCCTGACGAAGGAACTCGTGGTTCCCTTGTATAATTGTAATTATTATTATTATGCGAATAATTATCTAAATCTATTTCCCTTGAATTTTTTGCGCTGCTAAATTTGCGTGAGGGATTTCCTAAATCCTGATTTTCTAAAAAGCTATTGCTGCTGATTGGTAAGTTATTTAACATTTGTGTAATACGAGATACTTGATTGCTAGTCATCATATGTCTATGATTATTAAGCAATTTTTCTAAAAGTTTCCTTTTTGTAGATGGATTTTTTTCAATTTCTGTCATAAGTTCTTTATTACCAAGTATTTCTAAAAGTTTATTTGCTGATGATTTATCAGTTTCTTGTTGCCTTACATATGGATTTACACCTCTTTGTAATTCTGCTGGTGATATAACAGGTGATGGTGATGGTGGTGGAAATGGTAATTGTTGTCTTAAATTTTGGTTTAATATATATTGTTGTTGCTGTTGTTGCTGTTGCTGCAATTGTTGTTGTAATTGCATAATAAGTTGTTGATTTTCTATTGTAGATTTACTATTATCATTTCCCATTGTATTATGTATTATGTATCTAGATATGTTAAATTTGATAAATATTTTATTTGTTAATAATTAAAATGAAAATAAAAAAAAATGATATACGAATTATGTATAAATATATAAATATATAATTATATTATAAATTTAACTCTAATCTACTAAAGTATATCCATATATAAAAGCTTTATATCTTGGTAAATGTGAAGTATCTTCTCCATATTGACCCCAATTATCACTATGCATAAATAAATATTCATTACCATTATTAATATTATTACGAATTAACCATAAACATCCCATACCACCATCAGATATTTTATATTCATTAGGATTCATTTTTACATCTTCAATATATTCCATTAAACTAGAATTAAAATCATTTATATTATCACAAATATTATTACCTTCACTAGTGTTAAAATTATTTGGACAATATTTTAAATGATTATATAAATAACTATTTAGTCTTTTATCACAATATAAACAAGAATGTCCTAAAGCAGTATGTGTATGTGAATCTATACAACCTTTTATATCACATTCATTTTCTATAAAATCATCTTTAAATTTTTCTAATTCTTTAATTAATTTTTCATTACCGCATTCAAGTTGTCCGTGGCCATTTAATTTACATGTTCCACAACAGTGTCTTTCAGTAGTATGTTCTTGACTATAACGACATCCATTAACTTGACAAGTATTCATTTTGAATATTGAATTAATTATAGTATTTATTATAAATAATTTTTATTATTATTATTTTTATTATTTTTATATTCAATTTTTATATTGTAAAATTGGTTAAAATAAAATAAATTAAATAAAATAAAATGAATTTTTAGAAAAAATTAATAAAATAACAAAAATTGATTTTTTTATAATTGCATATTTTTATTAGGCAACTCAACATAAAAGAACTCGTTCGAAATGGCTCAGGCTAATTATATTAATATTAAAACTGAAATTGAAGATTTAGATAATTATTGTTATATTCTAGCACTTAGTTATCTTTATTTAAATACACGAGATGGTATATGGTCTTTGAATAACTGCGAATATAATATTGATTCCGAGGTTCTAGAATATTTAATAAACTGGAGTGATTTAACATACATAACTTCACTAGAACTTGTTGGAAACAATATTGATGACGAAGGTGCTATACATATTGCCTTTGCAATTAAAAATAACGTATGCCTTCGTAGGGTTAATCTAAATTCCAATAAGATTGGTATTAAAGGCGTATTTGCATTGGCTGACGCAATACGGGCTAATAAAAATCTTGAATTCTTTTCGATACAAAATAACTCTTTTAACGATCCTATGCATTGTGAAGATTCAATTGAAGCTGAATTGGCTTTGGAAGATGCCATAAAATTGCATCCTTTTTGCAATAAGGATTCAATTAAATCTAAAATGTCATTGGAAGAAGCTATAGAATTGCTTCCTTTTTCCAAAAAGGATTAAAAGCAATTTTTTTTATAAATAACTAATAATAAATGTAACTATTGAACATAAAACGCCACCCCATAAACTATCCATGATACTTACATTTAAATCCCATGCATCAAACATAAAATGCATAGTGAAATCAAATGTTGCATATGATGCTAAACCAAAAACTCCTCCATAAATAATTGAATTATTAATTCTAGATTGTAATGTTGTATTTGCATTTATATTCATGCGTGGTAATGCAAGAACTATAATACCTAATGCTAAAGCTAAATAAACTATTACTGCTGAATAATAACGTTTAGTATAATCTTTTCCACTAATTTTATTTGTTTTTGTCTTATATAAATTAGCATTTAAGTATAGATATGGAGCATCTATTAAAATAAATGTTATAACACATATTAAATATACTATTAGTTGATTCATTTTATTATAAAATAATTTATCTCTTATATTATAATTATATTTTAAATCTTTGCAATTTGTAATAATAAAAAATAAAAAATGTCTCATAGTCAAATATTTATAAGATTCAAAGAAAAAACAAAAATAGAAAAAGAAATTAAATATATAGATTCTTATAAGAATACTTATGATGAAAAAGTAAAAACTTATATGTCATTAAAAGCACAACAATTTTTGCAGTATCATAATAAGAATCTAGAATATAACGAGTCACAAATATATACATTACCTTTTTTAACTAGATATATATTTTTAGTATTTTTAACAAAAACTAATGTAAATCATCCATATTTACTTTATGTGAATCTAGATAGTAATATATTAAATTTTCTTATACCTATAGGTAAAGAACAAAAACAAATTGATATTTCTGATTATATGGAAGCAATACCTACTAGTGATGTATATGATTTATCTGCAATATATATTCTTTTAGATAAAACTATATATATTAGAAAATATGCAACACTTAATCTTAGATTTAATCTTCTAGATTGTAAAAATATTTCAAATTGTATAAAAAAAATGCACGAAATTGATAAACAAAGAATATCTATAAATCAAAAACATGAATTGAAAACAAAATATAATACATATTATATAAATAAAGCTATTGATATACTTAAAAAATATTTTGACATTCTAGATGCAAAAGATTATGAAGAAGCACATTTGTTTTTAAGAGGTAGCGATAATAATAGAAAACAATATAAAAATAAAAGTAAAAGTAAATATTTTGGTAAAGTAAGATTAAATACTTTTTTCAAGAATACTAAAAATATTATAGGTCATCTAGAAATATTTATTATAATGTATCAATTATTGCATCAAGCTAGAATTAGACTTTTGAAGTATTGAAGTTATATAATAAATTAAAATCCATGTTTCATATAAATAATTATAACACATAAATTATTTAAAACACGAAAGAATTTTTCTATATATTTTTCTTCCATATTCCAGAAGTCTATATTTCTACTTAGGTGATGATTTAATATCATTTTTAAATGACAAATACATAAACTCATACCATAAACCATATCTTTAAAATAATTTTCTAGATTTACAATATTTGACATATTTTCCATATTTTCCATATCATAATTAGAAAATTTATCATTTTGATATACACAAAGACTTGTATTCATATCTGTAACATTAATTGTATTTCTAATTATAGATACAATATTATCTACCCATAATAAAAATTCTAATGGTAAATGCATAATGCGTTTTTTTATTTTTAATGTTTTTAATGATGTGTTAAAATAATGCACAAATTGATAAATATATAATATTTTATAATAAACATTTTCAGGTGATATTGTATTATCTGAAAAATTAATAATATTATCATCTATATCATTAACTGTATTATCATTTCTAACTAAATATGATAATTTATCAGATAATTTAAAATGATTATATATAAAATCTTCATCATCAAAATTTTCTCCATTACAATATTCATTAGCAATACCATAATCACCAATAATTCTTGAAATATTATATTTATTTGATAAAAATGTAATATTAGTATTATATTCTGATGGATCTTTTTTAGATTTTATACTATCTTTTAAATCAGAATATACTGAATATATATCTAAATTATTATCAAATAAATCATACATTAATTCAGCTTTTTCATCTATTGAAAGCATTTGCATATCAGATACTATTGTATCTGTAATTTCTATATTTTCTATATTTTCACTTGATTCATAATCATTTTCATAATCATTTTCATAATCATTACTTACTGAATTTTGATGCAATATATCATTCATAGTAAGAGATTGCATTTTGATATCTAAATCAATATCCATTTTTATTAATATAATTATTAATTAAATTATAAATCAATTTTTATATTAAATATTATTTAATTAAATATTATTTTTTAATTTTTTGTACAGAATTTTGTATAGAATTTGACATAACTGGTAAATTATTAAATACTACATTAGGTAATTTACCATTTATATTATCAAATGTTTTGATTTGATTTATATTATTTTGTTGTAAAGATTGAGAATTTTGTGTTTGAGATTGTTGTTGTGTTTGGTATTGTATATTTTTTGCTAGAGGAACATAATTATCAATTCTAGAATTCAATGTATCTTTATTTGATTTAATTTGTGATATTGATTGATTACTATTCGTATTACTGTTCATATTACCATTCATATTACTATAAAAATCATTAACTGTCATACTAGCCATACTAATAGGCATATTTGATGCACGTGATAATGGACTATATTGTGACATTCTATCATTAGCTGATTGACGATAGTAATCTTTATTACTATCTTGTATTATCATTCTAGTATCTTTAGTTTGACCATATTTATTATTATTATGTTGAATTAAAATTGGATTTGGTTCAATTGCATTTGGATTATCAAAAATAAAATTATCTAATTTATTATTCATTTTTTGACGATAATCAATTTTTTTATCTTCTACTTTACTATATCCATTTTCATTATATTTATTTGGTATTTCTTCATAGCTACCCATTGAATACATATTACGAGGATTTATCATTGGAATACCACTAGAATGTGTATCTAAAAACATATTTGAATTAGAGTCTGTCATATATGAATTAATATCTTGTTGTGATGATATTTGTGGATTTTGTGGATTTTGTGGATTTTGTGGATTTTGTTTTTGGGTTTTTTTTTGCAATGTATCAAAATTATGATTATAATAATTTGCAAAATTATTAGGTTGTGAATTATTATCTACATTTTCTATATTTGTAGATTTATATTGCATTTGATTTTGTTGCATTTGATTCTGTGGTAAAGCTGAATAATTACGTGTAAATTCAGGCATAGTATTTGGTGGATTTTGAGAGATTTCTGTTGGTAAAAAAGTCATAGTATTCATTAAATTTAATTTATCATTTATATCATTACGATGATCACCTGTTTTTGTTGGACGTTTTATTTGTGTTGTTTCTATTGGTTTATTAACTTCTTGAAAATTAATAGAATTTATATTTTCTAATGCAAATGATGGTGATGATGCTGTTGGTTTTTGATTAGAATTTGTATTTTTTACTTGTTTAAAATCATTTTGTAATGCAAACATTTGTTTATTTATATCATCTAGATTCATTTTAGAGTTAGTTATTATTTTATAGTTTTTATTATTTTATAGTTTTTATTATTTTATAGTATAGATTTAATATATAGTTATTTACAATTATAAAGATAAATATAAACTATTATAAACTAATTATTTTACAAATAATAAAAATATTGAATATTGATAAAACACAAAATAAAATAAAAAATTATCTAATTATATTTTAATATAATTTTACATTATTTAATAATAAAAAATGGATGAAATATCTACAGTTATTGTATTTATAGTATTAATATTATTTTTTACAATAATAATTTTAATAATAATAGAAAATAATGAATTATTTATAGAATATAGACATGCAAAATTAAATAATAAAAAATATGGTATACAAGAAGAATTTAATAAAAGTGATGATGCTGTAGAATTACTTGCAGAATTACATACTAATATGGATAAATTTATTACAGATTTACAAAATAAATTTCCAAATGATGAAAGGGTATTACGATTAGCAAAAGGATATAGACGTGCAGAAATACAAGAAGCACCTAATGATGATGGTTCTTCATATACAATAAATAAAGGCGATTTAGTTGCTATATGTTTAAGGCATAAAAAATCAGATCACCCTTTTCATGATAATAATACTCTTCTTTTTGTAATGATACATGAGATGTCACATATTGCAAGTATTAGTGAAGGGCATAATTCAGAATTTGTTAAAAATTTCAAATGGCTTTTGCAACAAGCAAAATCATTAGGATATTATGAACCTGTTAATTATAAAAAATCGCCAATAACATATTGTGGTGTTAATGTAACAAATAATCCTTATTTTTAAATATTCAAGGGTGTAAATTTTAGTTTTTATAAATTTATTATTAGTTATTATGGGTCATTTTTTATTAATGGTAATTTCAAATCATAACTACCAAGTCTTTTTAAATTATATTTTTTATCTTCGGAAGTTTGTGTTTGTGTTCCACATAAAGCTAAAGCGCCATTTTGTCCATTTACACCCTTACTACCTTTATTACCTGCAGGTCCTACAGGTCCTTGTGTTAAATTTATTTTACTAAATGACATTATTAAAAATATTAATATTATAATATTTATTAATATAGTAATTCCAAACATTTTTATTGCACTTAAATTTTTACTACCGATGAACATTTTACATACAAATTGAAATAATACTAATCCACATATTAAAACTACTAATGTTATAATTATAAATAATGGTGTAAATGTATCATTAAAAGAACTCATTTTATATATAAGATATTTATTAGGTATAAGATATTTATTAGGTATAAGATATTTATGTATAAGATATTTATTATTTATTATATATAATAAATAAAATAAAATAATTTATATTTATTCTAAAGAATTTATAAGATCTTCTAATTCATTAGTAATTAAAGAATATAATAATGCTATTTGTTCTATTCTAGTATTTGTAAATTCTTCTAAATCCAAAGATAATAATTTAGTATAATAATTATCAATATGACCACATATAATACCAATTTCTAAAAGTAATAAATTATTAAAATTTTTAACAGAATCTAATAATGAATCATATTTATTATTTGTATTGTCAATAAATAGAGAATTAATTTTGTTATATTCATCCAGATTTTCAGTAAATAAATTAATTGCAGATTCTCTTGATTTATCAAGTGTAAATGTACCCAGACATTCATCTTTGATAGAAAATGTAGGTTCTGTGGGTGGCATTATTATTTTACAAAGGACAAGTATAGTTTCTTGTATTTCATTTAAAAGAATTCCCCCTTCTGCTATTCCTATAGCATCTTTAGCAATTCTTGTATTAATACCATTATCAAATAATTTATTAATAACATCTAATAGATTACTAGAGTTTGCAATATCAACTGGTATTGTTGCTAATTTTGTTTTAACATAATCATATACATTTATTAATTTTGCAGGTAAATGTTTTTCGCGTGTTGAATCATAATCAAGTGGATCTGATGTATTCAATGATAAACTAGCATCTCTTATTAATTTTTGATTATATCTTGAATATGAATCAACTAAATAGTCGATAAATTGCAATATAACTCCTATAGGTGTTGATGATATAGTTTTTGGAGTTGTTGTAGGTATTGGTGCTTTTGTTGTTGTAGGTACTGGTGCTTTTGTTGTCAATGGATATGTTGGTAATTTTGATTTTATTTTATCTACCTTATCTAGATAATTTAACATTGCATTTCGATCGGATTCACTGCTATAATATGATGTGCTTTTTGGTTTTTTAGCTTTAGATGTAAATAATGGAGTTGTATTTTGTGAAGCTATTTGATCTTTAAGATCTAAATCATTTATATTTTTACTTCTTTCAGCAGCATTAGTAAAATTTAAATCTTTTAAATTTGCATCATTAAATTCAGGAACATATATATTTCCTTTTGAATCTTTTGTATTTCCAAAATAATTAACATAATATATAAGTTCTTTATATAATTCTATTTGATAATGTTTGCAAAATATTTGTGCAATTAAAAGATTAGGTAGTCGTATTAATTTTAAATAATCAGATGTTTTTTTTTTGTATTGATCACTAATATTACCATAATCATTTAAAGCATCATGTGCATTATTAGAAATATTAAATATCAATGTACCATTTTCTATTGGAGTATTCGTATTATTATTTGCACCTATATTATTTGTATAATTTGTTATAAATGTATTCATTGGTGTTCTCCATACACTAAATATTTGTATATTAATAGGTATTCTGCTTGTTATCAAGTAAGACTTAGCGTTACTATCATCATTTTTAAAATCTAATGCACCCACAAAAATATATACTAATTTTAAATCTTTTGAACTTATAAGATTTAAACATTTTTCACTTATTAATACAGTATTATTTACATTAGGCATTTTTGTACCATTACGACAAATATCACCTATTGATTTGTAAGTAACTTTCTCTGGAACAAAAGCTCTACCGTCTTTTTTTGCATTTTCAATTAATTGACCATTAGGCAGAAATTTTGGTGTAACACTTTGTGACACTGGTCTCCATATTGTATATTTATTATTTAAATTATTTGTATCTTTATCTGCTACAGTAAATGTTGCAATTGCAACATAACTAGGTGGATGTAATACATCACCACTAAGTGAAAAAGAATTTAATTCAAAATTTTCTAAACCACCATACACAGAATCACCGATTGGATAAAAACCTTCAGGTACATTAGCGCTTTTAAATGTACCATAAATATCTTTAGATGCCTTTCCTTTTGTATTGTTAATTATTTTTATTAATTGATATGTTATTGAAGTAGGATTCATTAGCATTTTAAACATTGAAATTGATTCTATATTTACAGTATCAGTAGTACTACCCGCATTACCTAAAATAATTACATCTACAAAATTACTATAATCAATATTATTACCATTAAAGACTAGATTATCAAAAAAATTAATAGCAGTATTAACCATTTTAAACTCAAGTGATGTTGTAGTTACATTACACATAACATTACTAGATCTTGATTTTTGTATAAAAAGATCTTTTGCACAATAGGAACAAGTTACAAATTTACCTTGTTTTCCAACTGTACCTTTTTTACCTGATGGTCCCTGTTCTCCAAGGTATGCATTTTTATCATTATTTATTTTACTATAATATATAAAAACTGCCAAGATAGTTGAAAGATTTAATATAGCTACAAATACAAACCATAATACCCCATTTTTCATATAAGATACATCAAAATAATCACGTATTAAATATGAACCTACAGATAAAAATATAATTATAATTACTATAAAAGTAATCTGTAACCATAATGGAATAGTAAAATTAAATGCTGCTATTGCATTTATAAAATCTCCTATTATTTGAAACATTTTTATTGCTATGATATTATTATGACTTTAATATACTATGTTATTTATATTTAATATAGATTTTCTTATGTATAATTAAAACTTATATTTTTATGGATTTAATGATTTGATAATTTGATGTTTTAATAATAAAAATAAAAAATGTTAAAAATTTGATAAAATATATTATACATAAGAAAATCTATTAAAATTTTGTTTTAACTGGTTTAATTTTAACTGGTTTAATAGCTTTTTCTTTTTTTGGTTTAGTTTCTTTAGTTTCTTTCTTAGCTTTTTCTTTCTTAGCTTTAGGTTTAACTTCAGCGGATTTGGGTTTGGGTTTGGGTTTTGCACTACCTTTTGTTTCAAATCTACCAGCTTTGGAACCTTTTGATGGAGTAGTATTGTGTTTTTCCACAATAGCTAATGCATCTTCTAGAGTCAATGAATCTATATTATCCTTATATTTTTTAGGTAATTTTACATTAGTATTATTAGATAATTTTAAATATACACCATAAGGTCCTGTTTTAATAGTAATATCATCATTTAAAACTTTATCTTTCTTTGCATTTTCCTCTTTATCGACTTTACATTTTATATAATAATCGATAATCTTTTTTGCTTCAGTTAGAGAAATTGTTTCTGGATCAATAATAATTTGTTTATTTGTATTCATATAATTTTCTATTGAATAGTTGGAATCTCCATATTGAATATAAATATTTTTTGCCTTCTTTATTATAATCTCTTTTTCTAAATATGAACCTAAGTTCTTTGGAAAGATTAGCAAAGTGAGAGCTGTTTCTAGAGTCATATCTTCAAATGAAGATGAGAAATTAGCAAACCGGCTCTGCTTCTTTACTGGATTTTCTTCTATGAGCAAAAAGCCTTTTTTAGATTTTATGCAAACTACGGGTAAATTATTTACCGGATTGAGTCCTAAATTGCGGCGCGAGGCTGAATCGGCTTTTGGGTCTGCAGACTTTAGGGCTTTTCGTGCTTTTAGGTCTTGTGAGAGAGAATCGATGATTGGTTTCATCTTTGTATATATTAAATGAATTACATCGTATATTTTTGCTTTACCTTCTGCAATATCATCTAAAAGTAATTCAATATTTGCTGTATATTTATAATCCATTAGTTCTATAAAATTTTTACATAGAAAATCATTAACCATAATACCTAAAGATGTAGGTACCAATTTGTTCTTATCTGATTGCAATATAGTGTTTTTATTCTCTATTTTAATTTTATCTGGAAATTCATATTTCAATGATATAATAGATACCTGTTTTTGTGGTAAATTTTTCTTTTCTACATATTGTTTTTCTTGAATTTTTGTAAGGGTAGATGAAAATGTAGAAGGACGGCCCAAATTTATAGATTCCATCATTTTAATTAAAGAAGCTTCTGTATATCTTGCTATAGGTTTGGTATATTTCTGTATAGTATTCATACTTTGAGCGAATATTTCTTGATTTTCTTTTAAAGAATTAAATATTTTTTCTAAATAATCTGAATTAGGAATATTTTCTGTATTATCAGTATTATCTTCATTATCTTGTTCTTCATCTGATTCTTGTAATTCATCTTCTGGTATAACTTCTAAATCACCTAATGCATTTTTTATAACTTTTTTCTTATGCATATTCATACATTCTAAAAAACCTAAAAATGTATTTTTCTCGTGTTTTCCAACAAAAGTAAGAGTATTATTATCAGTATGTTCTTTTTTAGTATCTTTCTTTGATACTTTTTTAGATTTAGTAATATCAGTTTTATCATCAGTAGTATTTACAGCGTCATTATTTTCTTTATTAATATTTTCATATGTAATTTTTACAGTTAATAAGTCAAATTCTGATGGTGTCATTTGACTAGATATGGTCCTTCTAAATATCATCTGGTATAACCTATTATGTTGAGCATTTAATCCATCTACTCCTAGAACTGATTCTTTATTAACGTCACAAACTCTACAGGCCTCATGAGCCCCCTGAATATTAGTAGATTTTGCCTTATATTCCATATATCTATAATATTTTTCTCCCCATTTATTTTTAATATATTTTTCAATACTTTTCATTGCATCAGGTGCAATTGCTATACTATCTGTTCTATGGTAACTAATATTTCCTGTTTCGAATAGCTTTTGTGCAAGTGACATGGTTACATGTGGACTGTAACCTAATTTAATAGAACTATCTTGTTGTAATGTGCTTGTTGTATAAGCTGGCGAAGGGTTTCTTTTACCATTACTTTTACTAATACTTTTAATAATAAATTTAGCAGTTCCATCAGCACATTTTTTATAAAGATTTTCTATTATAGATTGGTCTTGAATATTATTTTCACAAGTTGTTAAAATATAATTAGTATTAGTTTTTGATGATTTTGTAAGTTCTTTCTTATCCAGAACAAAATTAGCATCTAAATGAAAATATGGTGTAGAATTAAATTTTTCTATTTCATTTTCTCTTTCTATAACTAATTTAATAACTGGACTCATTACACGACCTGCAGATAAAGTATATGAATTGAATTGTGTCCATATCGTCGGCGAGACCGTGTAGCCTATGAGGCGGTCTGCAATGACACGTGCTAGGTAACTATCTCGTTCATTTTCATCAATTATAACAGGGTTTTTAATAGCTTCTTTAATTGCTTTTTCTGTAATTTCATTAAATAAAATTCTTTTACGATTTTCAGGTTTTACACCTAAAATATTAAATATATGCATAGAAATTCCACACCCTTCTCTGTCTCCATCACTAGCTAATAGTATTCCATTACAAGATTTATATAATTTTTTTATATTAGCAATAACATCTTTTTTAGAAGGTGATTCTATAAATTCTGCTGTGTATGTTTGTAAATCTATACCTAATGTTTTTTTAGGGATTTCAGTAACATGACCACAAGAGCTTGTCACTATATAATCATCACCAACGTATTTTTGCACAGATTTCACTTTTGATGGGCTCTCCACTATTACAAGCGTTTTTTTTGACATTTTAAATTTTTGAGAGTTTATTATATATAATATATTTTAGTTTTAAATTTTAAATTCAATTTTAAAAATAAAAAATTATAATATTAAAACATAATTATTTTAATATAAAACATAATTATATATTAAAATATAAAAAAAATATTTAAATAATTAAAAATGACTGAAAATATTAGTATTATAAATTTAGGTAATATTGTCAAAAAAAAATTTAGACAATCAAAATGTAGAGAAGAAGGATGTATAACTAGACCAAGCTATAATTTATCAAATATAAGGACTGCATTTTATTGTTCTAAACATAAAAAAGAAAATATGATAAATGTAAATGATAAAACATGTATTTATGAAGGTTGTCTGATACAACCTAATTTTAATCTTATAAATGAAAAAAAACCAATATATTGTTCCAAACATAAAAAAGAAAATATGATTGATATTACACATAAACGATGCATTATAAAAGATTGTCTTACTCAAGCATCATTTAATTTACAAAATGAGAAAACAGCATTATATTGTAATTTACATAAAAAAGAAAATATGATTGATATAAGATCCAGTAAATGTATTGAAATAAATTGTATAAAATATCCACTATATAATTTATTAAATAAAAAAAAAGCAATATACTGTTTTGAACATAAAAAAGATAATATGGTTGATGTTATGAATAAAAAATGTATTGAAGATGGATGTATGATACATCCATGTTTTAATATACCTACAGAAACTAAAGCTATTTATTGTAAAAAACACAAAAAAGAAAACATGATAAATGTAAAAGATAAAAGATGTATTGAAGAAAATTGTATTACACAACCATCTTTTAATTTTGAAAAAGAAAGTAAACCTTTATATTGTTTTAAACATAAAAAATAAAATATGATTATCGTAGTAAATAAAAAATGTATAGAACTTAACTGTAAAACAAGTGCTACATTTAATATTTTATCTGAAACTAAAGCTATTTATTGTAAAAAACATAAAAAAGACAATATGATTAATATTAAATCTAAAAGATGTAAAGAAAAAGGTTGTATGATAATACCAACATTTAATTTAGTAACTGAAACTAAACCCATTTATTGTTCAAAACATAAACAAAAAAATATGGTGGATATTAAACATACAAAATGTATAGAAGATAAATGTATATCAAGACCAATGTTTAATATATCTACAGATTCTAAACCAATTTATTGTAATAAACATAAAAAAGAAAATATGATTAATATTAAATCTAAAAAATGTATAGAAAAAGACTGTATGATACAACCTAATTATAATTTTCCTTCATTAAAATTAGCTATATATTGTAATAAACATAAGAAAAATGATATGATTGATATTAAAAATATAAAATGTATTCAAGATAAATGTATTAATAGAGCAACTTATAATATTTTTAGTGAAAAAAAAGCTTTATATTGTTATGAACATAAAACAAAAAATATGATAAATGTCAAAAATAATAAATGTCAAAAATCTAATTGTAAAGAAATACCAATTTTTGGTTTACCAAATAAAAGAGTTCAATTTTGTTTAAAACATAAAAAATCTAATATGATAAATTTAGTATTAGAAAATAAATGTTCAATATTAGAATGTAATGAAGAATATAATCATAGTATTGAAAATACTAAATACTGTAATACACATATACCAGAAAAATCACTAATTATTATAAAAAAATTATGTAAATTTTGTGATATTAAGGAAGAATCAAAGTATATTTGTAAAGATTGCAAGAAAATACAAAATAAAAAAGAATGGGCTATTGTACGTTATTTACGTAAAGTTATAGATACTAAATTTGAATATAATAGTAGTAAAATGTTGCAAGGTTGTAGTAAAAAACGCCCTGATATATATTTTGAATTACTAAAATTTTGTATTATAGTTGAAATAGATGAACATCAACATATGAATTATAGCGATAATTGCGAATGTGCAAGAATTAATGAAATTGTAAATGGTATTGGTGGTAAAAGTGTTATTATAATTAGATATAATCCTGATATTGTAAAAAATAAAAATAACGTTTTAGCTATTAAACAAATTGATAGAATTTATTTATTAGTTAAAACTATTAAAGATGAATTAATAAAAGATTATAATACATTTATTGTAAAAATTATTCAATTATTTTATAATGATGATTTTGAAGAATATAAAAATATTAAAGAAGAAAATATTACGGATTTAGTTTGTATATAATACAGGATTTTATAAAAAATAATAATACTCCAAAAAAAGCAAAAAAAATATCAATTAAATTCTTCACCAATACATTCTTTAACTAATTTATCAAGATTAACTAAACTGATAAAACAATTTGCATTTGATGCTTTTTCTATTGTTTTTACACTAATTGATTTGTCATCTTTATATAATTTTTGTTCTTTAATCTTATTATTGTATTTAATAAAATTTGCAATGATTACTTTAATATTTATATCGTTTTTATTAATATTAAATTTATTTTTTAACTCACTTAGCCTTGATAAAATAGAATCATTAATTTTATTTTGTTGTATAGAAGGTCTTTTCGCTTGTGTATTATTTTTAATAATATCAAAATTTTTGTATTTATTAAAATGATTTCGCAATTCTGTGATAATCAAGGTTGCAAAATCATTATCGCTAAAATCAACCTCAAAAGGTTTCATTTTATTCAATTTGCGAAAAAGTATTTTAGTTGCACTACTTTCTGGTAAATCACATTGTATTATGCGAACTGTAATAATAATCTTAAAATTGGGTTTTGATTTATAAATTTTTGATAGAGCTCTATCACGATGATGACCATCTAATAATTCAGATAATGATTTAACATCTTCTGTTTTTAATTTTGTATATTCAACAACTATAAATTCGTGGTGAATTTGTGGATTTTCATCAGTTAATAATTCATCATGAATTTTATTATAATGTGATTTTACTATTTGTAAATTTGAACCATGCTCTTTAATATTTTCAATAAAATATTTAACTTTTTTATTTTTAAGAACATATAAAGATGTATCATCTTTAGAATATATTGGGTCTCCAAACATTTTAACTTTATTTTTTTTATATTCTGGTGAATCTATTGTATAAGTTTCTTTTTCACTATCATCACTATCTTCAGATACATCTTCAGATACATCTTCTATAGGGTTTTCAATAGTAGTATCTTCATCTTGTAATTCTTCATCTTCTTCTTCACTTTCTGATGTATCTAGAATTGAATTATTATCTTCATTGTCTTCATTGTCTTCATTGTCTTCATTGTCTTCATTGTCTTCATTAATGTCGAAAAATTCATCATCGCTAGTATTAGCCATTTGATTAGTAGTTTTTATATTATTTATTTAATAATAAATATAAAATTCAATTTTCTATATGTAAATTATGAATAATAATGTAAAATAATGGTAATGATTATGATGGCTTTTACAAAAAGCTGCTTTAGTCCCAATCGCTACCCCTTATTTTTTTTCCACCATCATATTTTACTGCATATCCTTTATCAACCATCCACTTATTTACATGAACATCACAATAATATATATCTGCTAAAAGGCGACCATATTTTTCCTTTCCATTATTTCGCAATTCTATTATTTTACCAAAGATTAGCTTATGTAATGCATCTCTAGATTCTATTGCTAATTGACATTCTTTATCACTTTCACCTTTTATTTCTGGAGAATCAATGTTTCGTAATCGAACACTAAATCTATAAATAGGAGAGTCGTCAAATGGTAATTTAGCCGCTACTGTAATAGTATCACCGTCATATACTTTTATGACTTTAGCAAACCTAATTTGTGGTATGAATATATCTGTTTCTTTATATGAAATATTTTCTAAATATGCAGTAATATTATTATAATTATTAAATGAAACTGATTTCTTATCTTTCTTTACTATTTTGCTTTTTTCTGTAGGACTACTAATTGATTTATTAATTCTTCTTCTTCCTAATGGTATAAAACAACAAGAACAATTTCTACGTAACCATGCAAACATTTTGCAAATATAGTGTTGATTTTTGTATTATAGGTATAGTAATAATTTTATGTTTATATCGATAAAAAGAAGAATTTAAAATATATAGTATGAATAATAAAAACTAAAAAGTATAAATATGAATAATAATATTATTCATAGTACCAATCCATATGACTTAATCAAACCAAATTTATATCTAGGCAACATAAAAGCATTAGATGTATATCAAAATGAAAGTAATAGTATTAATTTTTATATGGTAGTTGATTTGATTAAACATACCATGATATTAGATAATACATTCTCACGAGCTCAAATCTATATAAATTTACCAGTTCATGATTCACCCGATGAATGTGAAAAACTCTTATCATTGATCTGTGATACTCATGTATTAGAAAAAATGCATGATTGTATTATAAAAGGACAACCTGTATTGGTTCATTGTTTTGCAGGTATGCAGCGTTCTTGTGCTTTAGTAGCCTGTTATCTCATAAAATATTATAATATGACACCAAATGAAGCAATCGAATATATTAAGTCGAAAAGACCAATTGCTTTTTTTGGTCAAGTTAATTTTATGGAAACATTGCATACTATTAGAATGAATTCAATAAATGATAAACCTGTTTATCCTATTGTTGATATGAATCCTAATCGTTATAACTATAGTAAGCATAAAACAATGTTCAAAAATAAAATAAATTGTAAAAAGTTTTATGAATTATTAGACCATGATAATGAAGAATTATATTTATATTTTACTAGAAAACAATATGATTTTTTATCAAAGCTAGATAAAGATTCTCTAGAATATAAAAAATTTATTGATTTACTAATAAATAATGAATCTGTATGTATAAAAGTTGGTAATAATAGATTAAAACATGAATATAAAGTTAGTGAAACATTACAGCAACTCAATATACCTATATTTATATCTCACCTTTGTATTCTAGATTGTAAAGATAATTTATGTATAGATAATAAGAGTAAATTTCTAGATGTAAAAAACAGCAATAAAAATTATTATGATGAAAAAGATGAAATAGACGTCCCTGTTAATATTCTAGTTATGCCATATATTAGATATGGTGAAATTGGGATGCATGTATGGAGTTTAGATACTTTTTATATATTGAAAAATTGTATGAAACATATGGTTATGGCATTACTATATGCATCTTATAAATTGGATTTTATACACGGATATTACTATGGTGATAGTTGTCATGATGGTAATTTACTTTTAGGTAAAACAGATTTGAAAACTATATCTTATGGTGAATTTGGTGATTTAGAAATTATAGATGGTTATATACCTGTGTTGAATGATTATCATAATGGAGGATTTATAGATTATACTACTATAGATAAAACTATACCATCGCATAATCACGATTATATTGTATATATGTGTATCCATAGACTTATTGGTAGTATTACGATGGCATCAGAATGCCAACTACCTATGATGTATAATGGCGAGTGCTTACAAAAAATAAATGAACTATATGAATTTAAAGATTCTAAAATAGTAAGAGTTACACCAATTACAAAGGACATATGTGATATGATTTGTAATGAAATTGATAAAATAAATTATGGGTAATGTTTTTTGATGTTTAGGATAATAAATAAGTATTTATTGAGATTTTCAATCATATTTTAATTCTTTACAATATCAAAACAAAATTTATTTTTGATTAGACTATTAATATTTTTTATTTCTTCAGAATCTTCACAATCTTCAGTATCTTTAATTAGTTTATAAAGTTTTATTTGCTCTTCTATCTCTAATTGTATTCCAAAACAAAAAGGGCAAATATCAATGTGATAACATATTGGAATTCCTATACTATTATTTTCATAATTTTCAAGTAATTTAATAGGAATATAATAAAATATAAAATTATGTAATACAACTTTTCCTATTAAATTATTATTATGATTTTTTGTATCTATAAGTATTTTTTTATATGGTATATTTTTTACATTATTGTTTTCATTAACATCTAAATTACCAAATATTTCTGCAATCTTTAATTTCAAAAAATATTCTAAATATAATGGTAACATTCATATATTTATATATTATTCTTATATTTTTTATTATATTTTATCCTTATTTTTTAATTATATTATATTTATTATGCATTAGTATTATTATACATTACTATTATTACTATTTATAATACTCATTTTTTTTGGTTGTGAATTTTGTACATTTTGATTTCCTGTATCTACAAATTCTCCTTCATCTACATAATTATTCTTTTTTATTAATTTTATATCATTAAATAATTTAGCTGAAATTGAATTATTTGTTTTTTCATAAACATTTATAAGTGTAGCAAAAATATTTAATCCAATACCAATCCATACTAATTGTGTATTGTTAGAACTAGCAGCAACAGATGTTGTTAAAATACCAGCAGATTGAAGTAAGTGAAATAAATAAACTAAATATGTATTAGTTGTATTTAGACATTGCCTTTTTTTTAGAAATCTATGTAAATCATTTATTTTATTATTATCAAAAATAGTTTGTATTTCTAGACTAATATCTCTATTTTTTTCTAAATCTTTATCAAAATCCATATTTATAGTATTTATTTTATTTTTTAATTTTTTATAGTTTTTAATTTTTATTATATCTGTATATTATAATATATTTGTATTTTTATTATATTTATAAATTATGGATATCAAAATCGTGAATAAAAATATTAAGAAACTAGAAAAAAAAGAAAATGAATTACTAAAACAAAGGCAAAAATGTAGAGAAACTAAATGTTCTAAAGAATTTAAACTTAAAGAAAAAAAAAATAAAATATTTGAAAAAGAACAAGATAAACAATGTCCGAAAAAATTATCAAATGACGAATTTTATAAATGTTCTGATAAATTTTACAATGCTTCTGAATATAAAACAATATATGATGATTATGCACAATGTGGTGAAAATAAATGTAAATCATATAAAAAAAAGTTACATACTTTGAGAGATAAATTATTAGCTTATGATATGGCAAAAATTACTAAAATGAAAGATAAAGAGAAAAGCAAGAAAAGCAAGAAAAGCAAGACAAATATGTCTGGAGGTATGAAAAAAAATTTAACTTTAAAAATGACAAAAAATAATCCTGAATATAAAAATCCGGATTATCAGCAACAAATTAAAAATATAAAATCAATTTCAAAATGTTCGAAAAAAAAATGTGGTTATCTTCAGAAAAAAATGCATAAAGAACAGAAAATATTTGATAAAACAACTGAAAATTGTCCTTCTACAAATGATAATTCTGATGGATATTACAAATGTTATGATGAATTGTATAATAAATCTAATTTGAATATAATACAAGGAAAACTTATAGAATGTAAATTTACAAAATGTAAAAAAGAATATGCAAATGCTAGAGCATTTGATATAAAAATAGATAAAAAAAATAAAAAAATGTAAAATATTGGTTGTTTATTTTTTTCTTGTTGTATATTATTTTGTTTGACATGGTTTTTATCTTTTTCTTGTATATTTTGTTGTATTTGTATCTTTTTTTGTATCTTTTTTTGTATCTTTTTGTATATATTTTGTTGTATATGATTTTTTACCATCTCTAAAACCTTCAGTTGCATTCCAAACTAGGTTGTGAATAAAATACCAAACAGTTGAAAATACTAATGCATGAACTAGTGCAACTACTGTTTTACTACTTTTAGGAGGTATGGTAAGTAAAATACCAGGTGTTAATACAAAAAATAACAATGCACTAAATAGAAACATACATAGTTCAAACATTTTAATTAATAAAATAATATAATAATATAATAATTTTGGATATTATTAAAATTTTTTAAAGTTTTATAATATTTTTATAATTTATATCTTAATATTAAATAATATTTTTTAAATTTATATTAAGATTTATAATAATTTAAAAATTAAAATAAAATTATAAATAAATTATATTATAAATAAATTATATTATAAATAAATTATATTATAAATAAATTATATTATAAATAAATTACAATATAATTTATTTATAATTATACTTATATAATATAAAAATGCCAGAATCTGTAGAAGTTCGTAAATTTGCTGATATTTTATCTGAAAATATTGTAGGTCATAAAATAACACATATAAATATTCTTAAAGGACGTTATCATACAAAAAAACCATTTGAAGGATATAATAAACTTATTGAAGAATTACCACTTACTGTTGAAGCAATTAATACTAAAGGTAAATTTACATATATGACATTAGTAAATAATTCAAAAACTAATATTAAGAAATTTTACCTATTTAATACATTAGGACTTTCTGGTGGATGGACATTAAAAAGTAATAAAAAAACAAATTTTGCTAAATGCAACCATTGTAATTATATGATAGAAAGTGGAAATACTAGTGGAAATACTAGTAATATATTTACATATCCATCCATTATAGAATATATTACAGAAGATAGTCAAAATAAATGGTTTCAAAGAGCATTAAATCATCTTAATGTAGAATTTATAACAGATTATAACAATATTTCATTTTATTTTTACGATCAATTGAGTTTTGGAACATTAAAAGCTATTAATGCAATTGATGATAAATCACTTTTAGAAAAGAAATTAAGAGAACTAGGACCTGATTTACTAGACGAAACTACTACTTTCGAAATATTTACATCACAAATTAGAAAAAAAGTAAATGAGAATAAACCTATCGGTAATGTAATAGTTAATCAAAAAATTATATCTGGAGTTGGTAATTATTTACGTGCAGATTCATTATGGATGGCAAAGCTATCACCATTTACTAAAGTTAAAGATATTAAAGATACTGAATTAAATTTATTATATAAATCTCTTATAGGATTAATTTGGGGCGATTATGATTATAAAAATGCTATTAATAAGGGTTACATTAGTAGTTCATTACAATTACCTAATGATTATAAACGTGATTTTTTCATATATAAACAAGAAAAAGATATTTATAATAATATAGTTAAAAAAAAAGAATTATATGAAGGATCACAAAAAAGATTTATATATTGGGTTGAAAATATACAAAAATAAAAATAGGAATTTTATAAGGAAAAATAGGAATTAATTGAAAAAAAATTGAATTTTATTATTTTAAATATAATTATTATAATACATATCAGTAATTGCATTGATTCGTTAAAGTATTTAAAATGGCAACATCTCAAGATATTAAATTCAATCACGAAACTACTCGTGATAAAATAGTAGCAAATATTAATGACATTTATAATGTTGATAGTAAAGTTACAAATAAAAAAGATAAATATTCTGATGGAAACATTTATTGCATAGATTTTGTATTGAAAAGCAATAATGAAAATGTTAAAAACATTAAAGTAAGCCAAATAACATCTACTTTACATCCTTCGGCTAAATTTAAAAATGTTTTTCAATGTTTAATTTATTTAAATGATGATAATAAAGATAAAATTAAACAATTATGGAATAATTTAGATAAAATATATATTGGGAAAACACTTTTGTCCTATTCTGAATTTCCTGATAAAAAAGATTATTATCACGGCCTTATTAGCGTAAGTATTTCTTGCGATCTTAATAAAGTTTGGGAATGCATCGAAAATCTGATTTTCAATGTTATGCAATTATCTATCTATGAAGATGAAAAACCAAAAAGTGAAATAAAATTAAATTCTACTAAAAGCAAAAATGTTTCAAATGGTTTTACATTTGCTAATGTATCATCTGGTACAACTAAAACTTTATCTGCAAATGCGGCTTCGTATTCTACTACACCCAAAAATATTCTTTCTATTACAGAAATTTATGTTGATACGGAACAAAATGAAGTAGCTACATCTAATGGCAAAACTTTGGATTATAAAAAAGTGCTCGATTTGAATAAGGTTGAACATGACGATTTGTTATCCGAAGAAAAAAAACTTAAAAGTGAAAATGAAGATTTTGAAAATCAAATAAAAATTTTGTTTGAAAAGATTGATTCTAATAACAAGAAACTTGAGTCAAATAAAAAAGCTTTTCTTCAAAATAATGTTAATTCAAAAAAAATTAAAGAAAATATTAAAGAAGATGCCGAATATTTACTTGCATTAATTAAATCTGAGACAGATATTGTTGAAGCTAAAGTCGAAGCTAAAGTCGAAGCTAAAGTCGAAGCTAAAGTCGAAGCTAAAGTCGAAGCTAAAGTCGAAGCTAAAGTCGAAGATGCAAATAACAGTGCTAAAAAAATTAAAAAAAAAATTAAAAAATTTACTAAACTTCCTCTTGAAATAATTGCTGAAACAACTTCTGAAAAAAATGCTGAAGAAGTAATTGTACCTGATGAAGTTCCTTATGAACCGAAGATTGGATCTTGGGGATTATCCGAAGTATAAATTTATACTTTATTTTTTTATTTTTATTTTTATTTTTATTTTTATAAAATATAAAATAAAAAATAAAAAATAATTATAATTATAAATAATTATAATGTATAAAATCTTCTGGATTAATATCATATATTTTCCAATCAATTTTCATTTCAATAATAGAATTAATAAAATATAAATAAAACTCCTTTTCTTTTCCATATAAATTATCTGTAAATTTATAACCCAAATCGCATATTAAATCACGAATTGGAGAATATAATGTATAATCACTAAATGCTAAAAATCTATCATAAATTTCATCTAATTGTGTTTCTTTATTATAAAATAAATCTTGTGTTTCTACAATAATATGTAACCAAAAAGCATATCTATTTTTTATTTCAATAAATTTATTTTGAATATTATAGTTTTTACAATAAATATAATTTTCACTATTTTTTGGATATAAATCTAATTTATAATGTTGTGATATTAACCATGGTTTAGATAAATCATTTCCATTAGATCTTGCTAAAGGAGTATTCATATTATTAAGTAAAATTATTGGATATTCAGTGCTTATACTTTCATATTTTTTATATGCAGAATAATATTTAGATATTAAACAAGGTAGTATATCTTTAATATTTAGAAATTCTTTTTGAAATTCTATTTGAAATGCCATTCTATAAATAAGTAACTATCAAAAATATTTTATATTTTATTGTTTTATTATTTTATTATTTTATTTATAATTATTTCAATTTTTATTTCATTTTTTATAAAATAATATGAAATATTATAAAATATAATATTTATCAATACCATATACATTAGCGCTAAATTTTTCTACTTTTGTATTTTTTGGATTTTTTTTATTATAATATATATTTGGAGAATAAACATTTGATGATCCTTTAAAATTATTTTGATATATGTCTGTTGATGGACTATTATCATATAATTTTTTATTATTTATATCGTCTATACTTGATTGAAAATAAATATTTATATTGCTTGGTATTATATTATTTGATAATGTAGTTATTGGTAATGTACAATTTTGGGATGTATTATTTAATGTTGTAATATCTTTAGGTGTATTAATTAGTTTTGAAATATCTATAGGCGTAGTACTTAAAGGAATAGTACTTAAAGGATTAGTACTTAAAGGATTAGTACTTAAAGCAGTATTATCTATGCTTAAACCATTTGTAAATGTAGTATCTATACTTACACCATTTATAGCTTTATTATTTGTAGGTTTATTATAATTATAATTAAAACTATTATCTACAGTTGTTTGAGGTGATGTTGTAGTTACATATTTTTTTTGTAATAATAGATATAAAATATTTTGATGTATAGTATTATATAAATTTGTTGAAGAGTCGGATGGCGTTATAGATGGATTTGGTGAATTTATTTGAGACATTATAAAATTTTGTAAATAATTTTTAGGAATAGTTATAAAATCTGGTATAATATTTGGTTCTAAAAAAGTTTCTTTTATATTTATATTTTTAAAATTTTGTACAAGATTTGTAGTTATGGGTTTAGATACATTTATTATATTTATTGGATCTATGGTATTTAATGGATCTGTTACATTTAATACACGATAATTATATAGAACATCATTTGAATTTTTGGATTTTATAATTGGATTTATAGTCCATTTTATTAAAGGTTTATAATTTGTTATATCTATTTGAACATTATCTTTAATATAATCATTATAAGCATCTTTAACAACATTATTAAATAAAAATACTTCAGCATTTAAATTAGTAATATAATCCATATTTGTAAATTTTATATATATTGAACTCACATTAATATTAATATCATTATTAATAAAATTATAATTATCTGGGCATAAATTAATCATTAAAATATTATTATTTGGATAAGAATCTGTTTTATTATTAGTAATATTATTTATTAAAAACCTCATTCTTTGTTCTTGTATTATTTTATTTCCTTTGTCATCAACTATAAAAATAGTATCTATAAAATCTATATTAACATTATTTGTTTTAATTAATAAATATTTACAATTTATATTATATTTTGATAGTGCAAATTTATTTTTAACTTCATCTGAAACTCCAGTTTTATCTAAAAAATCATTAATTTCTTTATCATATGGATCTTTTAATATAACAGTTTCAGATGATATATTAAATAAAGTATCTTTTTTTAATTGTATAAGAGATCTGAATATTGGCATTGTATCATAAATATTAGTTTTTACCCATCTGTCTGATGATAATATATTTTTTGTAGTATAAATTGTATTATCATTATAAGCTAAAAATGTACCATCATTTAATTCAATAATTTTTTTTATATACCCATCTATACCTTTTTCAATTATTCTCCAATATTTTTGTGAAATTACAACAGAATTTTTTGGTGAAAATAAATATTCTTCAAAAAATATATATTGACTATTATTAGCATATCCAATATAAAAACCATTCTTCAATTGAAGAATTTTATCAAATAAAAAATCTACTTCTTTTTTATCCCAAAAACTAATATTTTCTAAATTATCTAAAGATTTTATATATAAATTAGTTTTTATTTTAAAATTATTTAAATAATTAAAATTACTAAAATCTTGAGAACCTAAATTTATTAATTTATTATCATTCGTTTCAATAATATTATTATTATTATTATCTTCAGGTTTTGTAAATAGATTGCTTTCTATAAATTCAGATGTATTTAATAAATTATTTGATTTTTTAATCATATTGTCAAGTTTTGTATAAATAAAACTACCATTATTTAATTGGGTCATAAAAGTTAAATTTTTAAATGTATTATTTTGTAAATAAAAGCATTTATCTTCTGGTAATAGAGATTTTTTTATAAAAGCTCTTCCATTTGAATCTATACCCAAAAAACTATCTTTTTTCAAAACAATATTATTTTGTTCATTACTTGGTGTATTACTTGGTGTATTACTTGGTGTATTACTTGGCGTATTACTTGGCATATTACTTGGCGTATTACTTGGCGTATTACTTGGCGTATTACTTGGCGTATTACTTGGCGTATTACTTTGCGTATTACTTTGCGTATTACTTTGCGTATTACTTTGCGTATTACTTTGCGTATTACTTTGCGTATTACTTTGCGTATTACTTTGCGTATTACTTATTATATTACTTTCTGTATTACTTAATGTATTACTTAATGTATTAATTAATATATTATCAAATTTATTAACATTATAATGTAAATTATTATATATTATAATAATTGTTATTAATATTATTAATATTATTAATATTATCAAAAATAAATTTTTATTTTTAATCATTTTTATTATTTTATTATTTAATATATATTATTTAATATATATTTATTGTGTATTGTACATTATATTATATTATATATAATATAAAAAATAAAAAAATAATATGCAAATTAATATACAAAATAATATAATATAAAAATAATTTTTTATTATTAAAATAATTAAATAAAAATTGAATATTAAATACAAAAAATATATATTATATACTTAAAATTAATTATACAATTTTAAAATGGAAAATAACACAAAAAATGAAATTATTAATTATCAACCAACCCAAAAAGAAATGAAAGATATTTTAATTTCTAAAATCAGACATTATAAAAATATTGATATAAAAATAAAAGAAGTCACTAATGCTGTTGGTATTTTTTATGGTATAACTGCATATATAAAACTTGATGAAATCAGTAATGGTATTTTTCATAGTGCTACTCTTAAAACTGTATCATATAATAAAAGAACTGTAAATATTAAATGTGTTTTTTCAGATAATGAAAATCTTATTCATGATATGGAAATAAATAGGGATTCTGTATTTCAATGTTTCCGTGATATTGCACCAGATACTATAACAAATATTAGTCTTGAAAAATTTAAAGATCAAAGTGATAAATCTCATGTAAGAATTATTGCATCAACTATTAAAGGATCATCTTTAATATATGTATATAAAAGATTAATGGACTTTGTAAATATTATTAATGAAAAATATGGTAATTTAATAACTACACCAAACAAAGATTTAAGTCAATTATTGGCAAATGAAAGTGTAAGTTTAGCTAACACTGTAGCTGAAATTAATAAATCAATAATAAATTCTAATATTATAGAAAATAAATTAAATGATACAAAAAGTGAAGATAAAAAAAAAATTGAGACACAATCTAATGAGAAAAAATCTGAAGATAAATATATAAGTTCCAATTTTACATTATCATCTCAAATTATTAAAGATTTAGAAGCTGAAGAAATAAGACTTCAAGAAATTATTGATAATATTAAATTACTTAAGCAAACACATAAAAAATATTTAGAAAATAACAGTATTACAAAAATACCTACAGTTATACCTAATGTTATACCTACAGTTATAACTACAAATACTATTATAGAAGATTCTACATTACCACCTACTTTTGCATCAAAAGTTAAAAATTCTCTAAAAATGTAATTATATTATTATATTGTTTTATTATATTTTATTATTTTATATTTTTTTTACATATTTAGTATCTCTCTTATCTAAATATAATTGTAATTCATATTCAAAAAAGCATATAAATTAGCAACTTTTTTTGGAAGAATATCATTTGTTTTTTTAATTTCTTCTACTTTTTGTTGAAGATCCTGTATTTGTTTTTGAAGATCCTGATCTGTTTGTTTTAAATTATTAATATCATCTAATGTAATTTCAAAACCTTCGGTAGTATTATGTTTATTAATATTAAATGTAAATATGAAAATAAAAATTAATATTAAAGAATAACCTAATAATATAAATAAATTTTTTTTTGTATTCATTTTATATTCTACTAATATTCTACTAATATTTTACTATATTCTACTATATTCTACTAATATTTTTATTTACAATTTATTTTTATTTTTTCTATATACACGATATGCTTTAAAAATTATTTTATAAAACCAATAATAATTTATCATCATCAATGGTATTACAACTATTGATACTAATAATAAATCGTCTTGCCAGACTTTATATAATAAAACTGTAAAATTTAATATTCGTGTAATAAAATATAATACCAATGTGGTTATTGATGAAATAATCATTTTTATACCATTATCTTGTTTTGTATTTATTAAATACCATGAATAATTTAAGCTTACTAATGAATATTCAGCAATATATCCTCTATTTAGATAAAATAATAAATTATTTTCTAGAATTGGATCATTTTGAATAAATACTAAATTATGATAATAAAATATAACAAAATGGTGACATATTATAAAATAATCAAGCATTAATAATTTTTTAGTTGAAGTAATAGTATAGAATAAATCTGCTAAATAATAACTCATACTTATAAAAAATGCCTGTTTTATAACATAATTATCAATTATATTATATAAATATAAAGTTGCAAATAATGCTATAAATGACGCATGAATTGTACTAAAAATATTTGTTACTAGTTTATGAGAAGCTTCTATAGGAAGAATGTAATTGGGTGGTGTAATTGACATTGCAAAATAAGAATTATTGAAAGATAATTTATAAATATAAGTATAAATTATGAATAAATTTGCAGCATATAATCTAGTAATCCAATTAATATCACTATAAAAGGTACAAATAGGCATAAATAATATTAAAATAAAAATATGTTCTTTCATTTTTTAGTCGAGATAAATATTTAGAGTTTATCACATTCGCTAAAATAATTAGTTGCTTATATAATTTTATTTTTAAGTTATAAAAGTTTGTAAATTAAAAAATAAAAATTTATAAAATGAATATTATGAAATCATAATGTAAAATCTCTTATTGATTGTTGAGATATATCAATATTATGATATCTTTTTATATCATATTGAATTTTTTTTGCTGTATTATTTGATAGTTTCATATCATTTATCATTTGTTTTACTAAATTACTAAGTTCTATATTATTTATTTTTGATATTTTATTTTTTTTATGTTTTATCTCTGTAGTTACTTCTATTTTTGTTTTTGTTTCATTTATTTTAATTTCATTATTTTCATTATTTGTATCATCATTTTTGATATTGTTATCATTATAATCATTATCAGTATTATCATCATTATCAAACCATTTATAATCTAGTTCTACCCCAATACTAGTATTAGTATATCCAATTATGCATAATTTTGATGGAACATTATGAATACTATTATGGCAATCTTTACATAATGCTACTAAATTCCATAACTTATTTTTATTAAATATACCATATTCAGAATTATCTATTAAATTATTATGATTTGCATCACATTGTTGATTAATGTGATGAACATCACATGCAACTGTTTTATTACATACTTCACACATTCCTATTATTTTTTCAGAATTATATTTTGACCCAATTACTGTAGAATTTATAACTGCTAATTCATTATGATTATTATGATTGTGATTGCGATTATCCATACTTTGTCTAATTTCTTTTGCTTTTGCAATAAATTCATTATCTAAATCCATTGATTCACAAACTAATATTCCATATGATTTTGGTCCAGAACCATTTTGTATTTTGCGACTATATAATAGTTTTTTAGGATTCTTGGGGTCTAATTCAACTGACATATGGCATAGTTTAATATTTTTCAATTCTTTTATATAACTCATGTCTGCTAAAAAATGCAAATGAGTAGCAAAAATAAAACTACAATTTCGTTTTGATAGTAATCCTATTCCAGAAGCAACTAATGCAGTAGCATCTTGAGTTTCAGTTCCAGAGCATAATTCATCACCTAATATAATAGATTCGCTATTTGCATAGCGCAAAATTACTTTAAATTCCTTCATTTCTACTTCAAATGAACTCAATCCTGCATATAGATTATCATTATTTCTAATACGGGTAAATAAATATTTATATGGTTTATATGTAAATTTACTAGATGCAACATACATACCAGCCTGTGCCATAATTATATTAATTCCAATAGATTTCATTAAGCTGCTTTTACCAACAGCATTTACCCCAAAAAGTAATATACCTGAAACTTCATCAGAATTCATTGCAATATCATTAGGTACATATTTAGACATAGTTGAAATATGTTCTATTATAGGATGTCTCAACATCTCGGCTTTAAAATAACTATTTTCTGAATTCATATCTATCTGCGGACAAGTATAACCTTTATCAACCACATTTATAACATTTGATTGTAAAAGGTCTATTTCACTAATGAATTGAGACATATCACTTAATGAATCTAGAACATCAGTATTATTAATAATTTTATCATTTAACCATTTAATAATCTCTTTTTTAACAAGTTTTGTCATTTTTTCTATATTCGACTTTAATGTACCATTACTTGTTTTTAAATATATAATATCTATCTCCCATTTAGATTCTTTCATTTGTTTAAATGAAATTTCTTTATTTGTAATATTATAATTACCAATTTTAATACTAGCCTTTGATTTTGCAAAATATGCTTCTAAAGCTTCTTTCCTTACCTTACTAGTAGAAATATGAATACCTTTAGTAACATTTTCACCAATATTTATTAAAGTATTAGAAATAATTGGGTCAAATTTAGGATCTATTATTTTAGATAATTCATTTACTAACATATTAAGAAAATCGCGATCATTATCTATTTCGCTTTGCAAATTATCTAACTCTAGAGATACACCTTTATTAAAAGGATTAGATTCAACAGAACTCCAGATATGAGCGGATTCTAATGAATCTAAATTAATATCAGATGCAAAAGTTTTGCACAATGTCGTAAATAAATAATATGATTTTTCTGATGGCATTAATTCAAGAATTTTGGGTGAATATTTGATTTTTTCATATTCATATATAGTAATGCATTTTTCTAATGATTCTATGTAATTACCAATATCATTTGGTTGTATTTTATTTGCTATTATTTTTCTCAAATAATTATTTATATTTTTAATACCTGTTAATTTCATTCGTAATTGATGTAATGGCGACCCATATTTATCATTAGATTTATTGTTGTTACTTATTCTAGTATTGCTGTTAGAGCTATTTGTGCTATTCGTGCTATTACTTTTCATACTATTATTACTTGTTATATTATCACCATTTATCATATAAATATTATGCAATTCTACTAGTTCTCCAATAGCTTTGTATCGATCTTCTAAAACTTTATCATCAGTAATAGGTATAGAAAGCCTCTGACGAAGCAGAATTTTACCTAATGGGGTTTTTGTATTATCTAAAAGATCAAGAAGACTAATACGTTTAGAAGATAATTTATATGATTCTTGTGTTTTCATATTATCTATAATATCTAATTGCTCTAGACAATTATTTGCCAACATTAAATATGAATTACTATTTAACATAATTTCTGGTCTTTCTAGATTTTCAATAATTGTTTTATCATGATTTATAACATATTCTAACAACAGAGTTAATGCTATTCTAGAATAAGTATGTTCAATAGCTTCTATATCTAACTGCTGCATGATATTCAAGATACCTCTGTATTTTTTATAGATAGTTTCAAATATTTTACCCTGATAAATAAGATTATTATATTTATCATCAATAGTTTCTCGTATTATTTTAAATTGGTAATTGAATAAATGAAGAGCGTTAATTAAGTCATCATCACTAAATATTGAAGAATCATTATTACTATTTTGTACATATATAATCAATTCATTAGGATTTTTAATAGTTAATAATTTAAGTAATTCATCAAATGGTATTGAAACATCAGATGCAGATGAATTATTAATGGACATAACCCCATTTGCACCTGTAAGACAATCAATAAAAGATAAACCAATATTTATTTGGTAATCATTATATTTAATATTATTATTCTTATAATTAGTATTATTTATATTATTAGATTTATTAGTCTTATTTATATAATAATTTTTAACTTGTTCTATATAAATTATCATTGTTATATTTGAAAATGTATTAGATTCTGAATCAATATTTATACCTGGACTAATAATTCGAGACTCTATTCTTTCATATTTATTACTATTACCTACACGATTTTGTTCAAATAGGACAATAGTCCATCCAAAGCGATCTACAGCTTTTTGAATATAAGGATTTGCAAAAGGTTCTGGAACACCACCCATGTATATTTCTACTTTTGTACTATTATATGAATCTTGAGCTTGTTTTCCTATTTTTAAATTAAGATTATCGCAAAATTCCCATAAATTGCCTTCTTTTCTATCATCTTCATAAATTATTCCATATATTTCGAGAAAACTACCAACTTGCATTAATAATGCTACTTTTTCTTTATTTAATTTTTTTTTATATTCTTTTAAGGTTTCAAAATAAAATTCTACAACTTTTTGTGTCATTTTGAGTTTGTATTTTATTTTTTATAATGTAAATTATATTTTAAATTATATATTTTCTTTTTAAATTATTTTATTATTCTAGATATTTAAATTTTTTATATATTTAATTAATTATTTTTTTAATATATTTAATTTTATTCTTTGTATATTTTAATAAGTTTTATTATTTTTGTTATTTTTATTATTTTATAAAATAAATATATAAATGGCTAAAACCAAAAAAAAAATGAAAGGGGGTAGTAATGTTAAATATAAAGGATCTAAGGTTGATTATGGGGTACCTAAGGTTGATTATGGAGTACCTAAGGTTGATTATGGGAGTTCAGTAAAGGCTAGAAGTGCTTCATTCTCAGTACAACCATCACCAAAAAATTATTCATCACAACCAAAACCTAGAAGAGTATCTTATGGTAATACTCCAATAAATCCAAGGATTAATACTAAAGAAAAAATTGGTGAAAATGAATTTAAAAAAAGGCGATTATCATTTGAACCAGACCAAAAATTGTATGTATCTCAATCTTTTAAAACTCCTAGTCAAAGAAGAAGATCATCGACTAATTTTATAAGTAAGGCAAGGCTATTTGGTGATATAAAACCTAGTTTATTAATACCACCTGCAGCACCAAAACCTCCACCAGTACCAGAATCAAAAAAAGTAGAACCACAAGCTAAAAATTTTTTAAATAATATAAAAGTTTTTCAAGAAAGCACACTAAAAAAAACATCACCAGCATCAATAAAACCAAACATAGCATCAACAGCATTATCAGTAGAATCACCACTAGCAGCAGCAATAGTAGCAACAAAAGACCCTACCAAATTTGCTAGACTAATTGAAGAAAGAAAGCTAAAAGCAGCAACAGCAACAGCAACAGCAACAGCAACAGCACCAGAAACTGAAGCAACAGTGATAAGACAGAATGTTACTCCAAGAGAATTACAATTTGTAAATAATAGTAAATTGAAATTTGTACCTGGTAAATCAACTAATATAGGATTTAATCCATTAAAATTTACCAATGAAATTTTAAGAAGTAACGAACCTCTTAATTCAGAAAGACATCAAAAAGAATTACTAGGATTAAATATTGCAGGAAGATATAAAAATAGTGAAACTAATAATGGTGCAATTACAACTCTTCAACGAAATGCAGATTATGCAGCAAAAATACTTGAGGCTAGAAGAGAAAATATAAGAAAAAAGGCTGCAAAACAAAATACACCAGAATCTACAAAAAAAAGTTTTTTTAGTAGAGTAGGTAATTTTTTTGGTAGAAAAGATACTAAAAAAAATACACCTGAAAATTTAGCAAAACAAGAAAAAAATAAAGCAGAAGCTTTAAGGCAAAAAAGGGCAGCTTTTTTAGGTAATGATCCTAATTTAATTAATACTCCTGCAAATTTAAATGAATTTAGAAAAAATTCAAATGAAAATAATAGTAAAACTTTTAATTTTAGATCTTATATACCATCTAAAGAAAAATCAAAAAAAACACCTCTTTTTAGTGGATTTAGAAATTTATTTGGTAGAAAAAAAGGTAGTGCAAATATTGGTACTGGCGAATCATCAGAACCAGAAAAATTACCAACACAACTTTCAAATGAAAGAAAATTAGAAATTGTACCAGGTAAAACAACTATATCTAATAAAAATCCATATTCTAATCCTAATTTTAAACCTTATGTTTTTAATCCTAAAAAATTATCTAATAAAAATAAAAATAATTATAATAGTGTATTAGAACAGATAAAATCTAATTTAACCAAATCAAATAGAAGTTATTCAAATGACCCTGAAAAACTTAATGCACATGCCGAATATGCTGCAAGACAATATATGAATACAAAAGCATTAGAAAGAGGGCGTGAAAAAGAACCTAGACAATCTTTTTTTAGTGGATTATTTGGTAAGAAAAATACTAAAAAAACAATAACTGCCGCGAATATAAATAAATCACCTACTATACAACCATTCGGATTACCAAAAAATAGCACAAATATGAATAAGTATATGAGAGAGCAATATATGAAAGAATCACCTAAACAACAAAGATTAGCAACTGAAGCTGAAGCTAAAGCTCAAACAAATCCAGCAGTAACACCAGCACCAGTACCAGCACCAGCACCAGCAACAGTAACAGCACCGACAACAGCACCAACACCAGTAATAGAAGAAAAAGCAAAAGAAAAAGCAAATCAAAATAAAGCAAATAACAATGCACTAAATAAAGTTAAAAGCAATTTAAGTACAGGAAATATAACAAAAAAACTAAGTAAATTATTTAGTAGTGAAGGTGAAATTAAATTTAATTCACAAGAATATTTAAAGAGTCCTAATCCTAAAGAATATTTAACGACTTTATATGGAGAAAAAAGTGGAGTAATATATAAATATTTAGAAGACAAAATAAATAGGGAAACACAAGGCAAAAAAGGAAAATCTTTAGCAAAAGCAAAAGCAGAAATTTTAGAAAATTTTTTTAAGAATCTTAAACCACAAGCTCCAGAAGTAAAACAAAATACAAAATTAGTTTCAGAACTAGCACCAGCAACAGCACTAGCAGCATCACCAGTAATATCAGAAACAACACAAATATCTAATCCATCACCTCCACCAATACCATCATTTACAAATAAAAGAACACCATTAAATACATCTACATCTATACCTTCACCTCCTAAAATTAATACTACTCCAGTTTCTACAGAATCTGATAAATTTTTTTCAAATATTACATCACGACTATCTAAAGCATCACCAGAAGAAAGACCTAAAATTATAGCAGAACTAAATGCTAAGAAAACAGAATTTCAAAGTCAAATTTCAGAATTAGAAAAAAAAAAAAAAAAAAAA
>Ga0214919_10001222_pt1 | contig 42707 bp, 37 predicted proteins | sample LL1503_MetaG_FD_177994 | JGI IMG/M metagenome (GOLD analysis project Ga0214919, IMG submission 177994) | Freshwater microbial communities from Lake Lanier, Atlanta, Georgia, United States - LL-1503 | ecosystem: Environmental > Aquatic > Freshwater > Lake | place: USA: Georgia | collected... | reverse complement strand
AAAAGCAACGCGCACCAGACGGTAGCCAAAATAAGCGCAATCATGGAGGCACGTAAAAACTTGAGCCACAACGCAGCACCACTTTTGACCGTTGAAGCCTTGATGTGCGCATTGGCGCAATGAAGGTTGTGACTTCTCGCATTGGCGATTTGAATTCAAAGATCAATTCACATCGTGAAAATCAAAATAGTAGCGTCAGAAATGGTGCGAGCAAGAAAGTTGTGGCGCTCGCAATTGCAACAATTACCGCCCTTGTTCTCACTTCCTGTTCATTAATTCCTGGTGCAAACAAATCATTGAAAACAATTGAGGAATATCAAAGCCAAAGTTTGAAGTGGGGCAAGTGTTACGAAACTTTCACATGCTCCTATTTGAAAGTTCCAATCGATTACACAAATCTAGAATTAGGTACTTTCAAAATAGCTCTCATCAAATACAAAGCCACACAACCTAAAGAAAAGATCGGCAGCATCATCGTAAATCCTGGTGGTCCTGGAGCATCGGGTGTGGACTATGCCTATAACGCAGAATATATCTTTGATAAAAGTGTTCTCAAAAAATACGACTTAGTTGGTTTTGATCCACGCGGGGTCTCGCGCAGTGAACCAATCATCTGTCTCAACGATAAAGAAACCGATGCTAGTTATGCAGCCGATAGCAAACCTGATTCTCCCGCAGAATTTGCAGCCCTCATCAAAGGCTCAAAAGAGTATGCAAAAAAGTGTAAAGAAAACACTAAGTATGTAACGCATTACAGCACCGCAGATTCTGCCCGCGATATGGATTTACTGCGCGCAGCCCTTGGCGATTCCAAACTCAATTTTCTCGGTAAGTCATATGGAACATACCTCGGCACGCTCTATGCACAATTCTTCCCAGACAAAGTTGGGCGCATGGTTTTAGATGGCGCACTCAATCCCAACATCAACATAAAAGAACAAAACCTTACGCAAACCATCGGCTTTGAGCAGGCACTCGATGCCTTTATAAAAGATTGCACTTCTCGTAAAGATTGCCCACTGCCTAAGAAGTTATCTGATGCGCGTACGTCCTTCACGACACTTTTTGAATCAGCAGCAAAGAGCCCACTAACTACACAAAGTGATCGCGTTGCCACGGAATCTTTAGTTGTGCTGGGTACGGCATATGCCTTATATGACAATGAAACTGGTTGGCCCGTACTGCGCGCAGCACTTGGCCAAGCGAAAAACAATGAAGGAACAGCCTTTCTAGAACTAGTCGATGAATACAGCGCTCGTAACACCAATGGAACCTATTCCAATAATGAAACAGATGCAGAGCTCGTTATCGATTGTTTAGATTGGCACGATTCGCGAAGCGTTGCCCAGATACAACAAGATGCTAAAGAATTTTCAAAAAGAGCCCCAGTTTTTGGACCCTATTTTTCCTATAACTCATTGACCTGCAAATACTTTGTGCCTGCAACTAAAGACACGAATACACGAGCAACAAATCAGATCACAAGCATCAACGCTGCGCCAATTTTGATTATCGGCACAACGCGCGATCCTGCAACACCTTATGACTGGGCAAAATCGCTGCGAAAGACAATAAAACATTCAAGACTTATTTCCTTAGATGCCGATGGTCATACTGGCCACGGCCGTGGTTCTGCATGCGTTGACGATGCGGTGAATATCTATTACCTAATGGGCGTTGTTCCCGCCACCGATCTTCAGTGCACGTTGTAGCCCCCACACGGTTACACGAGACATTGCCTCAATAACAATATTGCCACTCATCTTGCTCACACCAAATTCGCGCTCAACAAAAGTAATTGGAACTTCTTTGATTTTTGCATTTAGCGTAACCACTTTGCGTGTCAACTCAATTTGAAAACAATAACCTTCACTAACAACTGTTGTAAAATCAATTCTTACTATCAAACTAGTTCGATAGACCCGAAAGCCTGCGGTAATGTCGTTGACTTGCAAGCCCAACATAAATTTTGCGTACTTATTGGCACTACGGGATAACGCTTCACGTTGTTTTGCCCAGTTCACAACTTTTCCACCTGGCGTCCAGCGCGAACCAATTACGCAACCAATTGATTCGTCACTATCAAAAGCTGCAACCATCGAAACTAAATCAATGGGCCTATGCGAACCGTCAGCATCCATTTGAATAAGTGCTTTGTATTCTTGCGCGATTCCCCATTTGAAACCGGCAATGTACGCAGAGCTAAAACCGCGTTTACCTTTACGTCGCATCACGTGCACACGCTCTAAAGAGTCCTCATCAGCAATCCTTTGGCAGATATCTGCCGTGCCATCGGGGGATTCATCATCAACAATTAAAATATGTATTGCGGGCAGCAATTCCAGAACAGAGGCAATCAACCGAGGCGCACTTTGTGCCTCGTTATATGTCGGCACAATCACCAACATAGCCTTCTCATTCATGAAAGAAGTATCTCACTCCCCTTGTCCGGTCATGGTCACGCGCACAGGAGCCACAGTTAGACTGGGCTCATGACCAGCGAGACTTGGCTAATCACAGGTGGTGCGGGCTATATCGGAACACACATCGCTGACCTCTTTATTCAAGACGGCAAAGGTGTTCTTCTTCTTGATTCGCTTCATCGAGGCTTGAGATCTCGCGTTGATTACCTAAGCAAAAAGTACGGCCACGAGATTCCATTACACATAATTGATATTCGCGATTACAACGCCGTTGAAGATATTCTAAAAAACCAAGCGATTACCGGCATCGTTCACACCGCAGCACTTAAGGCAGTTGGCGAGTCAGTAGAGAAACCCGATGAGTACAGGGAAGTTAATTACACCGCAACTACTGAATTATTAAAGCTTGCCCAAAAGCATGGCGTTAAGAAATTCTTATTCTCATCAACTGCCGCTGTCTATGGCAGCCCGGATACCATGGAGCCTTGTAAAGAAAACGGTCCGTTGGCTCCGATTTCTCCATATGGATCAACAAAGTTAGACGCCGAAAGTAAAGTTACAGAATTTATTAACTCACCTGGTAACGCCGGTACGTCATTTCGCTTCTTTAATGTGGTTGGCACAGCAGCACAAGAGTTGCTAGATAACTCAGTTGAAAACTTGGTACCGATTGTTTTAGGACAATTAAGTAAAGGTGAGGCCCCAGTTATCTTTGGTACTGATTATCCGACTGCAGATGGCACGTGCGTTCGCGATTACGTAGACGTTCGCGATATCGCGAAAATGCATTTGATAGCCGCGAATGCAACAGCTTTCATTCCCTCAATAATTAACGTGGGAACAGGGCACGGGGCATCAGTGCGCGAGGTCATAAACTTGGTATTGGACGCGATAAACAAGTCACATACCCCCGTAATTAGCGCCCCACGTCGCGCCGGCGATCCAGCCTTCTTATGTGCCAACGTGGAACTTGCCGCATCTGCGATGGGCTTTAAATCTAAGTACAGCCTCGAAGAAAGTATCCGTAGCCTCTTCTAATTAAAGTTTGGCACCCTGGGACTAAACGTTACTTCCCATGGACACACAGGCCAAGGTCGCCGCCGCGCCTTGGTCCTTGACCCCATCGACAGCTACTTGGTGCAGGAAAGTGAAAACCCCTAAGAAAAACCTCGCCTGCTCGCTTTAGTCACACCCAAAATTTGGTAACGACCACCCCTTTCTATGGTGCAAAATACCTACATGCGCTTAGACCATGTCTCATATGTAACTTCCCATGATCAACTAGCCGACACCGTGCAACGCCTAGGTTCACGCCTAGGGACAACATTCGTTGATGGTGGAATCCACCCACGTTTTGGAACACGTAACTTCACAGCACCACTTCTTGATGGAAAGTACATCGAGGTAGTTTGCCCACTTGATCACCCAGCAACAGAAAAAACACCATGGGGTAAGGCTGTATCAAAGAAAGCGCAAGAAGGCGGCGGCTGGCTTACTTGGGTATTTAGTACCGAAGATATTTCACCAATCGAAGAAAAGTTTGGTCGCAAAGCAGTAGATGGTCACCGCACCCGCCCAGACGGAACAGATTTAAAGTGGAAGCAAATTGGCGTAAAAGAGATTCAAGAATCGCGTGAACTTCCATTCTTTATTCAATGGCTTACCAAAGATCACCCATCAAAGGATGGCTCAACCGTTGCAAAGATTGAAAAGATTGTTATCGCTGATAAAGATCAACTTTCTGATTCTTGGTTTAAGACCGAAATCTTGGGCGCACTAGATAAAATTGCAATCGATTGGGTTGATCCATCTACTCAAGATGGTGAAACAGGAATTATTGCGGTGCATTTGAGCACACCTAGTGGCTCAGTAATCTTGGATTAACCACACTTTATTTACTGTTATAGTTAGGTCATCGGCGCATCCCGCATCGATGAACTTCCCTCAAAGTGAGCCTAAATTGGCCACTTACATGCGAGTCTTATCACCACCCTGACGGGCCGCCGCTAAGCATTAGCTAGCGCCGATAGCCCCGGTCATACCGAGACGCGCTTGTCGTCTCGATTGGTATGCATTTCTATGTCTCTACAACCACGTACTTCAGCGCCCGGAAAAGCCCGTCGCGCAGCATCGGCCAAGGCCGGAAAACCCCGCGTCAAGAAGGTAGCCAAAGTCGCTGCCTCATTCGATGCCCCTTCAACTTCTATAAAGGGACCTGGCACTGCCAAGCCTCGCCACACAACTGCGCAAAAGAATGCGCGCAAAGGCATTGCAGCAAAAGCAACAGGGCGCCCAACAACAAAGCGTTACATCGATGTTGATTCATCATTGGTTTCTAAAAAAGAAGTACGCAACAACGAGCGATCGAAGATGCGCGCAAAGCGTTATCAAGAACTCACTGCATCGAAGCCAAAGAATCCTGATTTCAATGAAGGTCGCGAAGAGAAAGCACCTCGCACCGAAAAGCCTGCACGTTTCACGAAGGCAACTCGTCCAGAGCGTCCAGCACGAACTGAAAAATCACTCAGCCGTGCAAAGAAGTTTGTAAATGATCGCGAAGAACGTGCGAGCGCTCCACGCACTCGTGGGAATGAAAACACTCCAGCACGTAGCCCTCGTCCAGATTTCAAAAAATCGGATACACGTCCAACTAATCGTCGTGATGCAGTAAAAGCAAAGATTGCACGCACCGATGATGGTCGTCCAAACTTTGATCCACGCAAACGCGAAAAGTTTGACCCAACTTCAGTAACACGCAGTGAACGTACATCAGAGCGTCCAGATACCCGTGCAGCTAACTATCGCGTAGAGCGCGATGCTGATTATGCAAGCCGTCCTGCTCGCGAAGGAAAGCCGGTTCGCGATCGTCGTAACGCTTTACCTGCATATGCTCGCGATGATTACAAAGCACATTCAAAATCACATAGCAATGCTGCAGTTGATTTTGGTGCAGACGATAACTACATCTCAACAAACCTTGCAGATGCAAATCTCATTGACGCAACACCGCTATCGGAAGTAACAACAACATTCCGTGACCTTGGCATTGCACCAGCACTCGCTAATGCCCTGAATTCACAAGGTATTACGCATCCTTTCCCTATCCAGATTGCAACACTGCCAGACGCACTCACTGGCCATGACATTTTGGGCCGTGGACAAACAGGTTCAGGAAAAACTCTTGCATTTGGATTAGCTCTACTTACAAATATTGCAGGAAAGCAAGCAAGGCCACATAAACCTCTTGCTTTGGTGCTCACACCAACTCGGGAACTTGCACAACAAATTGATGAAGTTCTCACCCCTCTTGCTCGCGCGATCGGTCACGATTCAGTTGTCATCGCAGGTGGTATGGCATATGCAAAGCAGATCACTGCGATGCGCAAAGCAACAGCAATTCTTGTTGCAACGCCAGGACGTCTCATTGATTTGCTGAACAAGGGCGAAGTTCAATTAGATGATCTTCAAATCACTGTTCTTGATGAAGCTGATCAAATGGCTGACATGGGCTTCTTACCTGTTGTCAAAGAAATTCTTGATCAAGCAAAGCCTGATGGCCAGCGCATGCTCTTTTCGGCAACACTTGATCGTGGTGTTGATTCATTAGTACGTCAATATCTAAAGACTCCAAAGACCCACTCACTGCAAAATGATCGTGCATCAGTTTCAACAATGGAGCACTTCGTCCTGGTTATGCACCCAACAGATAAAGATGAGATTACAAATCAAATTGCAGCACGCAATGGAAAGACAATTCTTTTCGTCAAGACACAACGTGGAGCAGATCGCCTTGCGGACAAACTAGCCCACGCGGGTGTTCCAGTCGGAGCGCTCCACGGTGGAAAGTCACAAGCTGTTCGAACTCGTACTTTGGCACTATTCAAAGAGAGCAAGAATGCAGCCCTAGTTGCAACAGATGTTGCAGCACGTGGTATTCACGTAGACGGAATCTCATTAGTAGTTCATGTTGATGCGCCAACTGATCACAAGGATTACTTGCACCGTGCTGGTCGTACTGCCCGGGCAGGAGAGGCTGGAACTGTGGTCACTCTTGCAACAACAAAACAACAGAAATCTATTGGTGGACTAACATCACGAGCTGGAGTAAATCCAAAGTTCGTTGGAGTAAAACCACTCGATACAGATTTGATGACTATTACTGGAGCGCAAGAACCTTCCGGTGTCCCTTATGTGACGCCAGTTGTTGAAAGCAAGGGACCTGCGCGCGGATCCCGGAAGCCACGCCCGAACTCAGATCAGAGACGACGTCGGCCAAGATAGATTGATTGTGTTTTGAAACCTAAATAACCTAATTTGAACAGATTAAAGTCAAAGTAAATATTGAAATGGTAATTCAGTTTTTCGCCTAGCAGTGCGTATATTCTAAGCTTCATGACTGAGGAATTGGAATTTACGATTGTTTTGCCCTGTTTGGATGAAGCCGAGACTCTTGGGGTCTGCATCTCTAAAGCCCAGCAATCGCTCTTAAACCTAAACATAACTGGCGAAGTATTGGTTGCAGACAATGGGAGCACGGACGGATCTCAGGAAATTGCCCAAAAATTAGGTGCCAGAACAATCGCAGTTCCCGCGAAAGGGTACGGCAGCGCACTTCTTGCTGGATTTAATGCGGCAAATAGTAAATACATTATTATGGCTGATGCCGACGACTCATACGCGCTTGAAAACCTAGAACTTTTCGTTGCCGAACTTCGCAACGGGAACGACCTGGTCATGGGTAATCGATTTGCTGGAATAATACATAAGGGTGCCATGCCTTGGCTACATAAGCACGTTGGAAACCCGATTCTTTCCTTCGTGGGACGATTATTCTTCCAAAGTAAAATTCGTGATTTTCATTGTGGGATGCGTGGCTTACATCGAAAGCGGATACTAGATTTGGATTTACACACTCCAGGCATGGAATTCGCTTCAGAGCTTGTTGTCAAAGCCATTCTCTCAGATTACAAAATTGTGGAAGTTCCTACCGACCTGAAACCTGATGGAAGAAGTAGGGCCCCACATTTAAGAACTTGGAGTGATGGTTGGCGACATCTTAGGTTTCTTCTCTCCTACAGTCCTCGCTGGCTTTTCTTCTATCCTGGTTTATTCTTCGCCCTAGCAGGACTCTCTGGAGCTACTCTTCTAATTAAGAGTCCGCGACAGGTATTTGGCGTGAGCTTTGATCTTCAAACGCTAGTTTTATTGATTTTTATGTTGTTGTTTGGAACTCAACTTATGTGGTTTGCCTTACTTTCTAAAGCAAGCTCAATATCAAAAGGCTTTATGCCATTGGATAAAACATCGCAACGAATTTTCCAAGCAGCTAGTAGAGAAAGCTCATACCTTTATTATTTGTTAGTCATAATCATAGGAATATTACTTCTATTTCTACAAATTCAACATTGGATTGCTATTTCTTTTGGTGAGCTTAACGCTTCAGAAGTCGTACGTGCTTCTCTGGTGGGAAGCACACTTACATTTATTGGGTTACAGGCGGTTATGTCACATTTTCTGTTATCCGTAATTCTGATGGGTACTAATTTATCTACGTTGCCTAAAAAACGCACATGAAAAAATTGTCTGTGGTAGTTATAGGTTCTGGCCCAAGCGCTCTAGCTACCGTACGCGAGTTATTATCTTCGAAAATAGCACTTGATATAAAGGTTGTTGACGCAGGTAACCAGGAAGAACCAAAAAATGCCGTTGGCTTGAAATCCCACTTTGGCTCATTGCACATGTATGATCAAAGTCAAGACAATCTAAGGCATGTGAAAATAAAGCCAGCAGTATGGCCAAGTGCAAGCAAGGGCGGGTTTTCACGTATTTGGGGGGCGGTTATAAACCCCGATTCATCTCAGGACTTTCCATCATTCATTGAGTTCAATGATAAAAGCAAAAACCAATTCACGACTAAAAGTGCCCTCACAATTTTAGAAGCCTACAGCGCTAGAAAGAATAAATCTTGGAGATTACTCGAACACCGCGTGGCCGTTGATCCGAGACGGTGCACTATGTGCGGAAAATGTCTAACGGGCTGCCCAGAAAACGCCATTTGGTTTGCAGGCGACGAGTGGACGGAAATTAATGAAGTTAGTTTCGTAGATAAATTTCGTGTGCAAAAAATTTCCATAGCCGATGGTCTCTTTACAGCCTATTCCTCTACAGGGAGGACGGTTACTGCCGAAGTTATCTTTCTCGCAGCTGGACCGATAGCCTCTTCTCAGATTTTAATGCGTTCTAATTTTATTTCGAGTAGTGTTAGCTTTGATGACTCGCAAGCAGTATTTTTTCCTGCACTAAGAATCGCCGTTCGCGAAAACCAAAAGTCTTTTGCCCTGTCTCAAATCAGTGCTAAAGCATCTTTTTCAAGCGGTGAGTCTGTTTATATTCAACTTTATCCAGACTCTCGAAACTTGGTTGAATCGATAAAGATGCATAGAGCCAGCATAGGTAAATTGATATCAAAAATTTGGGTGTTTTTATCACCTTGGATAGCCACAGGGATTTGTTACTTCGGTCCCAATTCTTCACCAAAACTAGTCTTAACAAAGATCGAAGGTGATAAGTTCGAACTTTCAAGTGGTCTGTCAGAAAAGCATCATGATAGCAATTCTCTATATAAAGACGTATCTAGGAAGATACTAAATGATTTTAGAATATTCCCACTATTTTTTCTTGGGAAGGTATCACAACCCGGAGAGAGTTATCACTTTGGGTCATCGAAAGAGATTTTGGCATTTAACGCAAGTCCAATATTTAAAAACATCAGGGTGGTAGATGCATCTAGTTTGCCGCACATTGAAGCCGGTCCAATTACCAGTCTTGTAATGCAGAATGCCAGAAGAATTGTAAGAGAAACCCTGGAAGCGCATACATGAAATTTTTGTTCACCGGCGCTGGCTCAATTCTGGCAGTAGCATTGGCTGATTCTCTCGTGGCGCATGGACATCAGGTCAGATTAATAGGTCGTTCATCTGACCCAGCTTTCACGTTGGAAAACCCGCAAACTTCACTAAAATATTTACTTAACCAAAATGACATACTTGTCCATTTTGCTCACTCCTTCAATAAACAAATTTACCCTGATATCAATGAGAGTTCTGCCAGGCACATTATTCGAATGTGTGACGAATCAAAAATCAAAAAATGTGTCTATATAAGCAGTGACTCTGCGTCCAAGATTTCCAAGTCGCACTATGGACAGTCTAAGTACAGAACCGAACAAGTTTTCCTAACATCAAAAAAGTCAATAGTTCTCAGAGTAGGAGTAATTACTGATCAGAACATACCAAGCCCTTTTACACAATTAATTAAATTTACAAGAAAAACTGGCTTTTTGATCTTCCCTGAAATCCATAAACAACGCTTTACGACAATATCGGTGGAAGAATTAGCTAAAAATTTAATTTATGCATGCATTAACGACTTCGCAGGAGGACCATACTCAGCTTGTTCGACCCCCATTTTGAAATCAGTAAGTGAAATACTATTTGAAAATGGAGTGAAACCCAGAGTTTCAATCTCATTACCAGTCAGTGCTGTTACGAGCCTGGGGTATATCGGAAGGAGTGTCGGAATATTCAGAAGAGAATTCGATTCTGCGTTCTCTTTAATTACTCCGCCAGACGAGAGCCCAAGTCTGGGTATTTAAGATTTAAAAATTCGACATTGAATTCAGTGAAAGGTCACCTAGCGTGCCCCAACGAAAATAAATATATTGAGACCCTTTCGCAAAAGCGAGATTGCTGGGACAGACACCACTTACCTTCTTTGGTAAATGTGTGAAAATTTCAAGCGGAAATAAATGAATCTATGGAGCAATAGGCTCACTCTTGAATAGTTTTGTTGCGCTCTGCAAGATCAGATATACAGAGCAAGTTATTCCAATTATTATCGTTCCCATGACATAGCGTCCAGAGGATTGGGGCGAAAGTAAGAGAAGGAATGAGGACAGCAGCAATGTGGGAGTCATAATCATCAGGTACGATTTCCCACTTCTTTTCCTGAGTAATACGAGTACAACAACTATTGGGTACATCCATAAACCAGCCCATGACCAAAACCACGAAGCTTGGTTGACTATAAATACAGAGAACATAGCAAAATATTCGAAAGGCTTAAGAAATTCGAGATTTGTCTTAAAGTCAGGTATATCTATTGATGTATGAAGTAGTTCAGGGCCGTTTTGGAGCTCGCTATTTGAATCAAATCCAATCCACTCTTCGCGATTGTATGCAATTTGATTATCGGGTGCCCTAAAAAATGGTGGTGGTAAAGCTACGGATGCACGAATTAAATGTTGGTAAACCAGAATGTACGGGTTCTGTGAACCTAGTCTAAAGTATAGCTTCGTCAAAGTTGTAGAATCTATTGCAGACAAGTTAAGAGAAGGTAATGCTCCTAGTAGATTGACTTGATCTCGGCAAATTACCTTTTTCTTCCACTCTTCAAGGGGAGCCAATCTGGATAGGACCTTCCAATCTTCTTGGTTAACAGTCGCATCTGGATGTTGAACAATGCATTTCAAGTCAGTCACCATTGGATATACCAAAGATTTCATTTCGCTCTTGTCCACTTGAATACCCCCAACAAAATAGGTTAAAGCAAGACCAAGAGTCACTGTCGAGGCGATCCTTAATTTCTTTACACGTACTATTTGTAGAACATGGTAGGCAGCAAGAATCAAACCAAAATGGGTCATAAACAAGGTGAGCACTAGCAACCCCTCGATTACAAAATCAGATCTATTCCTGAGAAAATTTCTTTCTATAATCCTAAATTCGATGCCAGTCACAATTAAAATTGAAGAAGCTTGAAAAACGTCATGGCTTACATTTATTCCAAAAGCACCAGTAAGTGGACTCAGAAGCACAAGTAGAAGGATATTTGGTTTGTGCTTAGCTGAGATTGGCATCGAATTTACAAAAAATACTACTGATGCAAAAAGCGTTGCAAGGGTAATGGCGGAAGCGAGAAAAAGAAATCTACCATTTAATGTAGAAATTCTTAAGAACTGAAAATATATTCCAGTCCACCAATCGGTCGATTCTCCATTCCGGATTAATTTAATTGCCTGAGAAGTATCACCGCTAAGCCTGCCAGGGAAAAGACTTAAATACCAAACCATGAAAGGGACAAAGATTTTAAAATTACTTTTCCTGATTATGCCTAAATAAATCTTTGAAGTCATCTTGCTATCGTACACATGGGTTATTGAAATTCGAAGGTACCATAGGGAAAAAATCCCTTGAATTTCACCCTAACGATAACCTTAATCATAAAAACCTATTGCACGCCTGAACTATTACTTGGATATTGCAGCACGTAATGGAAAGACGATTCTTTTCGTAAAGACACAATTCAGCACTGATTGCCTAGCTGACAAACTCGCTCAAGCAGGTATTCCAGTTGATGCTTTGCATGGTGGTAAGTCAGAAGCGGTTCGTACTCGCACCTTGGCGCTATGCAAAGAGAGCAAGAATGCAGCCTTGGTTGCAACAGATGTTGCAGCGCGCGGTACTCACGTTGATGGTATTTCCTTAGTTGTTCACGTAGATGCACCAACCGATCACAAGGATTACTTACAGCGCGCTGGACGTACAGCTCGCGCAGGTGAGGCTGGAACAGTATTCACGCTTGCAACTACGAAGCGACAGAAGTCTATCGGTGGGCTAACTTCACGCGCTGGCGTAAATCCTAAGTTTGTTGGCGTTAGACCGCTAGATCAGAATTTAGTGCGAATTACGAGCGCCCAAGAACCATCAGGAATACCTTACGTTACACCTGTCTTCGAAAACAAAGGACCTTCACGAGGAAATAGAAAACCACGACCTAATTCATTTGAACGCCGTCGCAGACCAAGATAAAGTCCCAACTACAAAAGTCCCATTTTCCCGTAAATATATGGAATCAAACGCACGAAATGTAACCTCGTAATAAAAAAAGAAAGTTCAAAAACATCGACACCAGTATCAACTAAAGTAGATAACTGATATCTCAAATCAAATTAAAGATTAGAATAAGATCGTTATCAATATCATGAGAGGGATGCGGATAGCAAATGAAGAACCAGATCTTTGAATTTGTATACGACAGTTTTGAAGCCGCATTTCAAGATTGTATTGAAATCAATACCAACATCAAATATCCAGTAGACATATGGAAAAATAGACAGTTGGAATATTTGACGAAAGCTTCTGTGGCAGCACCTAGGCAAGAATCAATCACTAAAGTCTTAAAAGTAAATGATATTAATCAAATTGTAGATTTCGGAGGCGGAAGTGGGTGGTTGTTTAAATATTTGAGTGGAATCAGTCGCGAAGTAGAATCAAGAATTGTAGTTGAAACAGAGGAAACAATTAGTTGGTTCAGAGAATATAACCAGGAGGTATCCTGGATGAAGAATTCATCTCTGAAAGACCTAGTAGTTAGGAAAAATACTTCGATTTTGTATACAAATTCATGTATTCAATATTTAGAGGAAACAAAATCAGATTATTTTGAAATTCTGTCTTTTCCCTGGAAATTCATTGTTCTTGAAGATATACCCAACATAGATGGTCCGGATATCTGGACAATACAGCGATACTATAATTTTTGTATCCCTTACCACTTTTTTAATATAAAGTCGCTAGTTAGTTACATCGAATCTTTGGGATACAAAATGCAGATGCAAATTGACTATAATGAAACATACCCCGAGAATTGGGAATATCGGATTAAGAATGGTCAGAGTTTGATTAGTCCTAACACTCCTCAGACATTAATTTTTAGCAGTATTTATGCAAACTCTTGAAATTTGCAGTTAGGACTTCTTAAGTCTGTGAATCAACAATGGTAGAAATAATCCGTTAAGCCCTTTCTGAGGCATTGACGTCCAAGTCTCAAAACCGAATGAAAAAAGTCACCTAAATGTGGCGGTAATCAATAGAAGATACTACAAGTCAATTGCTTTGCTTATACCAAACAAAAGTCAAAGCGATACCTTCATTAATTGAAGTCCAACCACTATCGCCATGAATTTTATTAATTCTAGAGTTATTTGCCAGTGTTGATTGTAAATCCGCTTTATGCGCAGGTTTTGTTACAATTGAGATTCTTTTACCGACTGTTTCTTCTACAACCTTAATAAGTGAGTTCATCGAAATATTGCTTCCTCCGCCGATATTATAAATATTCGCCAGCGGACCCTCATAGTTTATTAGTGAGAGTATTCGGTTAGAAACATCATCGACATAAGTGAAATCTCTGTCAATTTCACCATCCCCATTTAGCGCAAAGGTTTTTCCGGTAAAGGCAGCTTCAATCAAACGATGAATTGCCATATCCGGCCGCCCAGAGGGACCGTAAACGCTGAAGAATCTAAGTCCAGAAATTTCCATATTGCTATCTGCCCCCAAAGAATTTGCAAAATATTCATTCACCCATTTTGTGAATGGATAAATGTTACTTGGCGCGCGCAATATTTCGGATTCGATAAACGGCTTTATTTGCGCTTTTTCATAGACGCTTGATGATGATGCGTAAAGAAATTTCTTCACACCATTCTTAAGCGCCCAAGAAAGCGTATTATTAAAGCTATTTATATTGTCACTAAGGTAGTTTAATTTTTCAGGATATAAAATTCTAATGCCAGGCTGTCCTGCTAAATGGATAACGGTTTTTATCTCTTTGTCAAGAAACTTGTCTAGAATATTAGGAATATTCAAATCAAGGTTCTCGATGTCCTCGTAAAGGTTCAAACCTCTTACGCGCTTGATTTTAAAATCCTGCGAGTAATAATCTGAGTAGCGATCCACCATAAATACTTGGTGACCGAGACTCTTAAGTTTCTGGGATACATTAGCTCCGATGAATCCTGCAGCGCCTGTAATTAATACTCTCACAGCGTGAATTCTATATGATTCTTTTGTTTCAATTGGAAATAGGATATATAGTCGGAGGGTGAATAGAGAGTCTAGATACCCCAAGGAATCAAATAATCAGTACATCCCCCTGTTTTACCCAAGTGTGCCTCCTGATGCCGTCATCGAAGTTACAGATACCCTAAATTCCAGATGGATTGGCCAAGGGCCGAAGGTAGAAATCTTTGAAAGTATGTTTTCAGAGAAATTTACAACAAATAAAACTTGTATTTCAGTTGGATCTGGGACAGATGCTCTTCACTTAGCATACTTACTGGCAGATGTGGAAAAAGATTCCGAAGTTCTTGTTCCTGTCTTTACCTGTACGGCTACCAATATTCCATTTTTATACATAGGAGCCAAAGTCAAATTTGTGGATGTAGCCAAAAATTCCCTCAACATGGATTTGGATGACTTAGAAAGAAAAATCACTTCAAAAACTGCTGCAATTGTAATAGTTAATTATGGTGGTTTGCCAGTCGATTTAGACAGACTGAATCAAATAGCTTCCCGTTATAAAATACCGGTGATACAGGATTCCGCACACGCAATTGGAGCAACGTATAAAGGCAAGAAAATTGCAGATTTAACCGATTTCTCAATTTACAGTTTCCAGGCAATTAAGCACATCACCACGGGAGACGGTGGAATGTTGGTTATAAACAATCCGGAATTGGCGGAAAAGGCGAAACGTTTGAGATGGTTTGGAATTGATCGAACAAGCAAACTACTTGGAGTTTGGGAGAACGACATTCAAGATGTCGGATTTAAATATCAAATGAATGATGTTTCTGCCGCGATGGGGATCGCCGGCCTCAAGGCCATAGATGGTTATCTGAAACATCGTCGAGACCTTTTAGATGCTTACATACAGAATCTAAGGTCTAATGAATCTGTGAGAATAATTGATGCAGAAGCCCCAGGTGTTGAACATGCAGCTTGGATGTTTACGATTCGCGTCAAGAATAGAACAAAACTTCAATCCACTTTATTAATACAGGGAATTGAAAGCAGCCAAGTGCACTATAGAAATGATCGATATTCGATCTTCGACGGTCGGAAATCTGATTTGCCAAACATGGATTCCATAGAGGATGAGTACTTAGTTCTTCCACTTCATACCAAGATGACTGAAAGTGATGTCGAGAGAGTTTGTAGCGTAATTAATGGCGGTTGGTAGGCGTGACTTCCAGACCTCAAATTATTCTGAGAACTGCATTTGATGTTAGAAAGTATAGAAACAAAAAAGCTTCGCCGGTATCCGACAATGATACTCGAAAAGAACAATACTTGATTGGTAGCTATTCGTTTCAGAAATTTCTGCCGGATATTAAAAAGTATGAAGTTATCATTATTGATAATACAGTTAAATCAGTAGAAGACTTCCCAAAGGAATTTGTTGCTTTGTGGAAAAATGCTGAGATTGTTTGTACCAGAACAAATAGATTTGGAAAATTCAATAAAGGTGCCGGTGACGTTGAAACTCTGAGATACGCCTTCAAAAACAAGATTATTACCACTGACTTCTTGTTTTATGAATTACGATTAAAAACCATAAACCCTGGTTTCATTCGGAATTTCTTAGATTTCCCTCGTAACTTAGTCACACTTGAGGAAGATAACCTATCTGTGCGAAGTGGTTATGTGGGATTTGAATATTCTACTGCACAAAGATTCTACGGTTCAACTTCGCTAATCAGGATGACCGTAAAAAAGAAATCAATTGAAAACTTACTCTTCCAGTATTGGGAAAATAATTCATTCGAGTATCTGCCTGCAGGAAACTACACATTACGGTTTGACCCTTTGGCAAATCAATATATTTTTTACTGATTGAATTTCTCAAAGAAATTTGCAGCCGATTCATCCTTTTTACTTAGAATTGGCCGAAGTGAATTGTCCCAAGGGAGTGACAATTCCCTATCAAGTGGATTTATTCCGTCGGAACAACTGAGATCAAATGGCGTATTTACCAGGTACATCACTTTTGAATGAGCTGATAATGTTTGGAAGCCATGCGCAAATCCAGGTGGGATCCAAAACGCCTTTTCGCTCTTGTCATCTAGCTCTATGGCGTAGAACTTACCGAAGGTTGAACTATTCGGTCGAATATCAATTGCTATATCTATTATTTGACCGAGCAGAACCTTTATCAACTTTCCCTGAGGTGTGGGTTCCTTTTGCCAATGCATGCCACGTATAACGCCTTGATGTGATGTGGCGATATTAATTTGCGAGAAATAGGACGAACCTAGACGTGAAGCTAGATCTTCAAAGTTTATTGGGAGTAAGTCTCCTCGCCCATCGAGAAAATTCTTTAGGTCGATTAACTGTAGACCGTCAATACGAGATTCTTTCATAGTTTCCTAACCGAGAGTGTAGATTGGATATATAGTTTATTCATGCAATATAAGGTACCAACTCACAAATGAAATCCTTAACCAAACCCCGTCAGTTTATTAGAAATTTACTTTCGGATGAATCAATTGTTAGGCAATATTGGAATAGCTCACTAGCGCCCTGGGGTGTGCGGAGATTTACAAGAAAGCACCTCAAATTTTCACCGGTGGTTCGTCACGCGATTAACCGAAAGCATCCGCGTTATGATCGTTATCTACTTAGAAGAATCCCAAAACTTGAGTTGACTCTGACCAATGAAGGTAAACTGAATTTTGAAACATCAGATATGTATAAACCAGAAATTGAATATAGAGTCAACCAGGAGCCATACATTGCTCTTTTCAATACTATTGATAAAATCTTAAACGCGATGAAGCCTAAGTCAATTACTGAGATTGGATGTTCCACAGGCCCGCTTCTAGAAATTCTCGATAGGCTTCATCCAGCGATTGCCCTTCGAGGTATTGAAGGTTTCGAGTTTTACAGGGAATTGTCATCCGCGTCCATTAGAGACAAGATCGAAATAGCTGACTTGAGAAGACCTTTAGTCGGAATGGAAACTTCAGACTTAACAATCTGCCTGGAAGTTGCGGAGCACATTGATCCTGAAATGCTAGATGTATTTCTTAAGAATATTCATTCCTCGACCTCCAGGTGGCTCATCATGAGTTGGAGTTCAACCTATCCGCCATCGGATGCCCCACCTCAACACATCTCTCCAGTTTCCTTGAAACAATATAGAAAAATAATGACCAGCATCGGTTTCGTGGAATCTAAGGAGCTGACTCACCTATTTAGAAAAGAATCTACAAAGTATGAGCACTTTCAAACTTGGTGGAGAAAAAGCGGCATTGTCTGGGAGAAAATCGAATGATTACCCTTAAATTGCAAGGTGGCCTTGGGAACAGACTTTTTCAGTATTGCAGTGCTCGAATTTTGGCAGAAAATTCAGGTTTATACCTCTACTCGCCAAGAATTGATGGGTTCAAGCAAACTAGGCAAATTCACCTTGGTAAAGTCGTTACAAGCGGATTTCAGAAAATTAGCGGGCATTCACTACCTGATTATGTTAATCAACGAACGCTTCTTGACGGGTATTTTCAACGAATTGAATTGCTAGATGCGCATAGGGACAAGGTAACTAAATGGCTCGAGCCTAAAGTTCGGGAACCGTTGATTGAATCTGAAAAAAGTGACCTGACCCTAAGCATCAGACGTGGATCTAAAGGTTGGCCAACCAAATTTTGCCCAGCCATTGAATACTACTTGGACTTGTTGAAAGAATTCAAATTTACAAAACTCTGGGTTACAACCGATTCTCCAAAAGACGAATATTTCATTCCTTTACTCAAGAAATTCCCAGAAGCGCAAATTGTGAATCTGGATACGTTGGGACAGTTTAAATTCATCCAGAATTCTCGCAGAATAATTGTCGCACCGAGCACTTTTTCGATCCTAGCTTCGTGGTCGAGTGGTGCAACAAATATTTATTGGCCAAGAATTGAGGCTCTCGATTTCTCCACAACAGAGCACAATTGGTTTTCTGGTTCTGACCTGCGGAACGATTACATCGGATAGTCATGAATAAACTCATTACAGGAGGAACGGGTTTTATTGGGTCTCACATATCGGGATCCCTCAGAGTTAGTTCGGGAGATTTGGATCTATTGGACTTCCCAAAAACACTTGAATTCTTCGAAAATAATGAAATCTCAAGCATAGTACATTGCGCTGCTAACATTTCATCAGCTCAAAAAATGAAAGAAAATCACCACACATTTTTGATTAAAAATCTCTTAATAGACTTGCATGTGCTGGAGGCATCAAGAATTACGAAAGTAAATAACTTAATCGTTCTAGGTTCCATTTCAGGATTGTTGGCGAATACCGATGGTTATATTGATGAATCCTGTTTAGCTTCTGGGCCAGCCTCATCAATCAATTACGGTTATAACATAGAAAAGTACTTCCAACCGTATTTACTTGGTACTTACCAAATGGACTTCGAACTTAATTATAAATCCATACTACTGTCAAATTGCTACGGTCCAGGTTCCGTAATCGAAGAAGATGCTCCACTTGTGTCAAGTTTGGTGTTCCGGATCCTAAGGGCGAAGGAACAAGATGTCGATTTAGATTTATATGGAACGGGCGAAGATTTAAGAAATCTTACGTATGTTGGCGATCTTGACGGAATTGTAAGTCAACACCTAGAAAGTAGCAGCAATATAGACCCAGTAATTATTGCCTCTCCATACATACTCAAAATTCGTGATATCGCAGAAATTATTGCGAGTATTCTAAAGTACGATAGGAAAATTAATTTCGTAGATTATTCAAGCAATTCACAGCCTGTCAACAAAATCTGCAGAAACGATAAATTAATGAAGCTTGGATACTTCATTGAGTGGACTTCGCCAGAGCAAGGATTAATTCAAACACTCAAGGATTACACCTAGGAGTTACTTTATTATCTTTATGTTCTTGCCGTTAAATCCTAAGTAATCTAATCGGCCATAATCAAAATCTTTGATTTGAAAATTGGTCCATCCTCCAAAATATGGCCTCTCTGTGTCGACTATCCCGGCAAGTGCGTCGATACCAGAGCCAACGTCTACGTAGATCGCTTTCTTAAACTTCTTTAGTTCCCCCAAAACACCAGACTTGAGATGACCTATTCCAACCAAGAAAACATCAGAATTTGAATCGTTCAATTGTTCTTTCAATGACTCGAGCTGATGTTCTAAATCATCGCATGAAAACTTCTGAGGTACGGAAATAAATGAACTAAAACCGTCAAATCCTAGGGAGTCCTTGTATTCTGATTTTTCGGAGAGTTTTTTGATTAAATCGATCTTCTCGTCAGCTCCAATGACTCCAACATTCTTGAAACTTCTGACAAACCAATTCGAAGCGACACAGATGTAGGAAAATTCCGCAAGAAAGTCAACTGCTTTCAATGGAAAAACTTCCTTAAACTTTGCGATATTTTCAGGATAAAGTTCGCACATGTAGAAGTCAGAGCCCATAGAATTAGTCTGGAAAGTCTTGAGGTCAATCTCACTTAAGGGCTTGCTCAGTGCTCTATTGCCGGGCTTTGCGCTCCCTCGGGGTGAACCTTTTAGGAAGTAATAATCGCCGTCTCCAAATTTATAAAATGATGCAGCCGTCCCTTGACTATGAGCTTCCAGAATTACACCCTTGAAGCGCTCTAGCTCCACTTTAAATTCTGGAAAGGCGTCGGGGCTGGAATAAACAGGATGCTGATCGTAATTCGTTAGCCCATCAATTTTATATATGTCGTCAATTTTCTGAAAAGGTAATGCATTTTCATTCCACAATTTTCTAATCACTCTTTTAAGAAGGTTCAATCGATAACCCCTCATCGAGAATGCGCTTAAGGTATTTGCCGTAATCTGATTGAATCAAAGATTTTCTTTGAATTGAAGGATTTCTTGGATGAACCAAGCCAAGCCTAAGTGCAATTTCTTCTAAGCAGGCGATATACGCACCCTGTCGTTGCTGGATTATCCGAACATACTCTGCCGCACTGAATAAATCCTCAAAGTTTCCAGTATCTAACCATGCTGTGCCGCGAGATAAGATTACATTGTTGAGTGAATTATCCTTCAAATAAATTTTCAGTATATCTGTAATTTCAAGTTCACCTCTTGGGCTCGGTGTAAGCATCTTCGCATATTCGAAAACTCGTGAATCAAAGCAATACAATCCCGTGACAGCGAATCGGCTGAAAGGTGTAATTGGTTTTTCAACAATATCAATGATTTCCTGCTCGCTACCTAGTTTCAAGTTTCCATATAGTGAAGGGTTATCAACTTCATAACTAAATATACGAGCGCCTCTGAACTGGTTTCCAATCAGTAGATCGCGTCCGACTCCACCACCTACGAATAAATTGTCACCAAGTATTAAGAATACATTCCTATTCTTGAGTAAATGTTCAGTTAACAAGAAAGCTTCAGGAATGCCTCCAGGATGGTGCTGTTCAACATATCTAATTGATATTCCAAAGTCACTGCCATCACCCAACAATGCTTCAAATTGACCTCGGTCTCCAGGTTTAATAACCAAGACAAAATCAATAACACCAGCCAACATCAGAGTTGCAATTGGATAATAAATCATGGGTTTGTCATAGACCGGTAGAAGTTGCTTTGAAGTCACACTTGTCAATGGTGAAAGTCTAGTTCCTAAGCCACCTGCAAGGATTATTCCGCTAGGTACCACGATAAAAATCCTCAGAAAGTTGAAAAACTTCATTCTCTACAAAATTTCCATTCGCACTTTCTTTCAATGAACTCTGAAGGTAAGTATCGAATTTTATTTCGCTATCAAGAACTTGCCACGTCGTCGCATTCTTGATTTTGGCCGAATTAAGTGCGTATCTACGGTCGTGACCTAGTCGATCTGGAATGAATTCAATTTCTGAACTTGAATTAGAGAAGTTGATCAACTTGTTTACTATATCTAAATTGGAGAGCCTCAACCCGGTCCCAATGTTAAAAACCTCACCAGCGAAATCACTTTTCGATAGAGCCAAAAGTGCAGTCACATGATCTTGAACGTATATCCATTCACGAATATTTAAGCCATCTCCATATACAGGAAGGCTTAAGTTTCTACTTAATCTCTCAATCATTCGTGGTAGGAATTTTTCAGGATGTTGGCCCTCACCAAAATTATTCACACACCTTGAGACAACAACTGGAAGCCCTAAAGTCTTATAAGCTGAAAGTGCCACCAGGTCGCTAGAAGCTTTTGAAGATGAGTAATATGATGTTGGATTAAGCGGGGAAGTCTCATCTGAACTCGAGAAGTCAACTGAACCATACACTTCGTCCGTACTCACATGTACGAAACACTCAACAGAGATCTCATGGGCAAGAGTAATCATATTGAACGTTCCAGAAACATTCGTGGTTATGAAATTGCTTCCATCTGCGATAGATCTATCTACGTGGCTTTCAGCCGCCAAATGAAACACTGTTGGGGAGCTAAAGGCGTAGTTGTTCTTCAGGTAAAGCCTAATTTGTTGGCTGTTTGAAATATCAACCTCATGCAACTTGACTCGGTTATCGTGTAAAGGCAAGCTCTTAACGTTAGAAGAATATGTCAGACAATCAAGTATATCTATTCGAAGATCCAAGTTATTCCCGTAGACATCGAGTAATCTCTTGACAAGATTAGCGCCAATAAAACCGGCTCCACCTGTGACTATGAATTCCACAGTCAAAGTATAGTACCGAGAGAGCAAAAGTATAGATGGGTTCATCTAATCAAAGTCAATTTTATCCGTAGAGAAAGTTGCTACCATAAAGTTTTCCCTTCAAATCCCATCTCAAATCTGAGCAAGTGGTGAAAACGAGAGCGTCTTCTGCCTTGAATTAAATTCCATGAATTAATTTCTTCTACCCAAGACGAATGGCAAACAAACATAAGATTTTCTTCACTCAAACCATAAAGTCCATTATCTATCGAAACTTCCTCAAAACACGGCAAGTAATGGTTAAATCAATCCCTTACAGAATAATCATAGCCAAAAAATATTGCGCTGGTACCTTCGAATAATTTTGACGATACCTTTTGACAACACTTTACCGAGTCATTGTGAGAGAGAGAAATAACTATTTTTGAATCCAGGATTGTTTCCAGCTAGAAAATGTGTTGCAGGAGCTTATTCTTTGACAGGAAAAGGTTCGGATGTAAAGAGCCGCAACCGGAAACTGCCATTTTCTAACTCATCAATCAGCTTGAGTCCAGGGATTCCCAAAAGTATTGCTCTCTGTCTTTCTCGATATTTCCGTAAAGCTTCACCTTGGTATAGGTAAGTTTCACAAACAAGGATATTCTTCACAGTTGAAGTTGAATAATCCCTATAATCTAGGGGCGCACTCTCAAAATTAGACCAATAAACAAAGAATCTAGAAGTTGATTCGTACTCACCAGCACGGAAAAAAGGGTAGGCATTCGGGCACAAATTTAGAATCTCTGAGCCAACAGGGAGATTCCTATGCAGGAAATCTTGAACGCTTGCATCCAAACGCTCGCTTGATTCATCAACATAAATCAACTTTTGGTCAATTGATCTAAGCTCAACCCTTTCGGTCGAGAATTGTGAACTAACTAGAAGAACCATTACCAAGGTGGTTGCTACAAGAATTCCTTTTGTACTAAAATTGAACTTTGTGGCGCTGAAGCCCACAACCCTTGCCGAAAAAACCACTAATAAAGGGCTTATAGACCACCAAATATGCATTTGATCAAAAAATGGCCAAGCTTGAGTAGCAGCTGAAATACTAACTAAGTATAGAGCAATTCTTCTAAGTGAAGATTCGCTTACTCGATGTCTAGTAACTTCTTGTGTTCTTATAAGTCTAATTGTTTCAAAAAGTAGAAAAAGAAGCGCTCCAAAAAAAACGGAAGCAAGAAGTTTCCTTTGAATTACAGAAGTAATGTTTATAGCGGTTGATGAATCTCCCAAAACTCGCATTGAAAAGTAAACTGCAGCACTAGCTAAGCAAGTAAAAATAATAATCAAATATTTGACTTGAACTTGGCTTCGGTCTAAAACCGCGATCAAAGTCGCCAGAATTAATCCTGATAAAAGACTTAAGATTGGTAATGGATAGTGCAATCGATCTGAACCCAAGAATTGGAACGCCAGAATAACCGAATCATAGAGAGAATCTCTCAACCAACCTTGAGTTTGCAAAAAGATGGCCCATGGGACAAACCAAGCAAACAAGCCAACCCATAAATACCTTGCCCTGTCCGGAAGATAATACGAAAGAAAAATTGCGATTAAAGCGACTAAAATAATTCCAACTTGAATACGAGCACCAATTATAAAGCCGCTTAGTATCCCCAAGGAAGCTACGTACTTATTTGATTCTTTTCCAACAGACTCAATGGATTTTAGTAACAAATACAAAACCATTGGGATAAGCAACGAAATGACACTGGATGGCCAAGGGAGTAGTGAGGTATTCCAAGATCCAAGAAAGGGTTGTAAGGCTAGAAAAAAGTATACGGAAATTCGTGCAACTCTTATCCCATAAATAAAGAATGCAACCTTGTATAGATAGTAAGAACTACCGATATAAAATAGAACTGTGACTAGCCTAATCCCCAGTAGGAGAAAGTTAGATGGCACCAAATATGAAACAACTAAGTATGGGAATGCCCATGTACTACCGTATTGGTTAAACGGCCAATCCCCACCATTTAAAAAGCTACCTTTAAGTTGATTAATTGTGGCGAGGATAAGTCCATCATGGTGCGGGTCAAAATTAAGAAAGCAAATTGGAATCCAAAGTAAGTTTCCAAAAGCCCAAAAAAGTCTAAATGGTGACCACGCTAGCTGGAATAATTTTACGGGCATACTCTATGATTACATAAAAGTATGCGGGGGGGCACAAGTTTGCTTAACTATAAATACCTGTGCCTTCATCCGAGCAAAAATGTAACACTACACGTTGAAAGACTCACACACCCGAGCAAGATTAAGGACATAGTCTTGCGTAGTTTGGAAAGTAAGCGTCTGCTACTGGATTCGCATCGCGGACCCCAAATCGTGGCTAAAAGAATCTTTTCTATGCTGCAAGAGATGGATTTATCTGGTTTGAATTCTGTGGATTGGGTACTGAACGTGAACAATAAAGAATCGTGGGAAAGATTAATTCTGGATAAAGAAAATTTAGTAGTAGGACCAAACATAGAATTCGAGAAAGATCACATAAGTGAGAAATTACTTCTGATTGATAGTTTCAAGATTCTTGTTCCAAGCGAATGGGTCATTCCGATAATTCAAGAGCGACTGAAATGGTTCAGAGGCGAATACCATATTTTCCCATCAGATATAGATTTTAATTTCTGGAAACCACTCCAGAACGGCAACCGGAATCAAATTCTTATCTATAGAAAATATGATACTTCCGAAGACGATTTCATTAATGTTGTAAAAATCTGCAAAATGATGGGATTGAGATACAAAGTTGTTACATATGGGAAGTACACACAAAGATCTTTCCGTAGAATCTTGCGTAAGTGTCAGGCGGCTGTATGGCTAGGGACAACGGAAAGCCAGGGTATAGCGTTACTGGAGTGCTGGGCTATGGACGTACCCAGTCTTGTTCGGAGCCAGGATTCTTTTGAAGATAATGTGACTGGAAAAGATTTTGATTCTTCGTCGGCACCGTATCTTGTCAGAGAGTGCGGGGCACAGATTTACGCAACTGACCTAAACATTGATTCATTTTCCAACTTTCTAAAAGAGTCGTTTGCCAAGAGTCCTAGGGAATACGTAATATCGCAATTCTCTACTGCAAAAATGTTGGAGAAATTATTCATTATTCTCACGAACGGAAATACCAGATGAGATTTTTTTCCAGTCGGGTGGCAATAGATCGCGAGTATCTAGTTGTTGGTTAGCAAACCAAGGGTCTGGAAAGCAATTAATTTCTGTTCTTTGGTTAAAAAAGCCAGCCCACCAACTAAGTGAACTATTGGAACCAATAATCCCACCCATTCGAGACATCAGAATCAAATTCTCAGAAGGTTTAGAAAGATTCTCTCCAGAGATATATGCCTCCGCATAAGGAAAATCGTTTCGAGCCAATTCGATTGAATCTGAAAAAACAATAAATTTCGCATTCGGATTCACCTTTAACACTGAAAGCATCGCTGAGTGGAAGTATTTCTTCGAGGTTAATCCGTGATAACTCTCTTTACCCAGATAGTCTCCACGCCTAATGTGCACGGCGATGGAATCTTTATGAACCCACTTCTCTTCAAGTAATTCAAAATTTCTTGAGAACGGAATGTGCAAATTTGGTAAATCCAATAATTCAGATTTGATGTTTTCAAAATATCGATATGATTGAAAGTACCCGAATAGTGTTTTACCTGCCGGATTAACATAGAATCGATGGTCGAAAGGAAAAGAAGTTTCGTGATATCGAAATTTATTTGGGTCAAACCAATTACGAAATCTATTCATTAGAATTCTACTCAAAGGATGAAATGAAATTGAGTTTTCAGCTTTTGCAGTTATAGCAAAATTATCTAGTTCATAACTGCGATCGCCAGACCCAGGTCTAATGAAATTACAGACCAAACCGGTTTCTTTTTCAATACTTTTACCGGCGGCATAACCAAACAATTGATTACCCAAGCCTCCATTAAGTACAAGTTGAAATGAATCTGGAGATTTCCACCGCATAACTGAATGATAACATTAGGGCCATGGCGCAGCAGAAATGCTCAATCGTGATACCAGTGGTCCCAAAACATTTTCGTTACCTCAAGAAACTATTGAATGAATTAAATCGGGAAGATAGATTTGTGGGTGAAATTCATATTTGTGCTAGCTCAGTCAATGAGACGAACTTATTAAGATTAATGCAAATTGCTGCTCAATCATCTTTTGATAGAAAAATAAAAATTCATAGCTGTCCAGACATGAAGACCGCAGGAGAAAATCGAAATTACGGCTGGAACAAGGCCATTTTTGACATTGTAGTTTTTTTAGATGCAGACGATTTGTACCATCCCAATCGCCTTGAATTTGTGACCAGTGTAATTATCAACAAACATGCCGATGCGCTAGTACATGATTATTATCGGATGGTCCCAAAATATTTTTTCAAGTTTAGTAACTTTGATAGCTACTTACTTATTTTGGCTGCTCAACTTTACAAGGTAAACCGAGTGAAATTGGAGAATTCCCTACCAGACGGAAGCTTGTATGTGGGCGAATCTAATTTACTGTTACCGGTAGATGGTTTTAAAAAACTTAAGGTACATCATGGCCATCTAACCGTACGGAGAGATATTCCACTTCGTTACACAAATAGAAAATTAGGAGAAGATGGCGAATTGGTTCATGAATTACTCAAACATCATTACAACATTGTGTATGTTTCCACGAAACTTTCGATATATGACAGACTAAACTACTTAAACCTAGCATTGACTATGAAAGGCCACACCTTAGTTCAGTTGAGCAAAATTTTTCGCTTATTTTTCCCAAAAAAGGATAATCGAATAAGTGAATAAACAATCCAAAAAGTTACCTTGGAGGATTTTGAAACTCTGTGTTGGATGGCGCGACGAAGTCGCATACCGAAACTAGGTTTGCTATTTGCCAAGGCTTTTCCAAGATTCACTCCCGTTGCAACCCAAGCACTATCAATACTCTTAGATGTGGCTTCTATCCCTTCACTGTAAAACCCCTCACCAAGGCTCAACACCTGCATTTCACCCTTTGCGATAAGGATGCTTAGCACAGACTGATCATGCCGATGCTTAGCACCATCATTTTCAAAAGGTAAGTCAAACAAATTCCAAGGTTTGGACATAGAATCCAACCACTTCTTTAAATTACTCTTTGCCTTTTCTGAATTCTTAACGAGTAAAATTCCCGCAGTCCACATTGCGGCATCTCTGTACTCGTTAGCCTGGAAATTATCAACTATTCTGCCTACCGTCCAGTTTTTAATCTGAGCATCCATTTGAAAACCTGCAATATCAAATTGATTTTCAAGACAGCGGATGATAGGTAAAGGATCTTTCAGTAGAGTGCAATCGACATCCAAGTAAAGTAAATAGTCATATTGGTTTTTTTCTAGAAAATGTAAAATTACGATTGGTTTCCAAAACCAACCGCCGACACCCTTTCGAAAATATGTATACCCCTTGAAGGGTGAATCGTTTATCGCCACTTTCAAATCATTAAGGGTATAAACGTAGAAATCTAAACTAAACTTATATGCAGAACTGCGAAGTCTTTCAATTTCTTTATCGTAGTTCCTATAAGGCTTATCCCCAAGTGTTGTGGCAAAAGTGACTACTGCAACCCTTGGAATAAGAGACATGTAGACTATTATAGAGGTTAAGCAATAAATGCAGGTTTGAAGTCTGGAGTGACGCGATTACGATCTTCATCTCGTTCATAATGCCCATCGGGAATCCTGGGCGTGATTTTGATAATGTAGTGGCGAATGTAAAAGAGTTTGAAAATATCGATCACTCTGAGCTTATTCTTGTAATTGACTCACCTGATTGTCCGGAAGTGATCGCGCTAAGTAAAATCTCTTCTGAAAATCCGAATGTAATGGTGCTCCATAGTTTCTGTAGAAATCCAGGTGGTGCGAGAAACTTGGGAAAGGAATACTCGACTGGCGAGTGGGTATCTTTTATTGATTCTGATGATTCAACCAATTTTCAGAATTACTTTCAAATGATAGTTGAAGGAAGTTTAGCTGGGGCTGAGTTAATTTTAGGGAAATATCGATTAGTCAATGAGACCGGATCTATCATTAATTTGGAGGAGTATTTTTTGGAGAACGGTATTGCAAAATCTATTGCAAGGAATCCAGGAATTTGGAGAATGAGTTTCAAAAGAAATTTGGTTGAAGAAGTCGATTTCCCAATCTTGCGAATGGCCGAGGATCAAATTTTTCTTGCGAGGTTGAGGTTTTGGGAGCGAAACATATGGATATCAGAATTCTTGGTATACACGTATAGGAGAAATATTGTTGGTCAATTGACGCGGAACCAGGATGCAATTTCTGATCTCCTCAAAGCCCAAGAAATAACATTAGGTTTACTTTTCAAGGAACGGCCAAAAAGTGTTGGCTCTGGAATTCTCGCTATAGTCGTCATAAATCAGCTTTTAACTTCCTTAAAGCACTTGGGTTTACGTGGTTTTTGGCCGCTACGGAAGACATCCAGAAAAGAAAGTGGGACGATTCGAATTCTACGAATTAGCACTAGATTGGGATTGACGATGCTGACAGAAATGGCTTATAAAGCCAAGAAACTGAGGAAGGTGGGAGCGAACCTATGAAAGGTTCAAATCTTCGGTTGGCCAAAGAGGCCTTCGACATTCTTCCACGAAATGAAAAAAAGAAAATATTTCTGATATCAGGCTTACAGACTTTTGCAAGCGCATTGGATCTAGTCGGTGTTGGTGCAATTGGTATGTTGACCGCCCTTGCGGTAAACGGTGTGCAGTCTCGACCACCAGGGGACAGAGTGAGCTTTGTACTGAATCAAATTGGGCTATCTGGATTCTCGTTTCATCAACAGGTAGTACTTTTGGGCATCTTTTCAGTGACAGCGATGGTGTCTCGGACAATTCTTTCTGTGATGCTCTCAAAAGCGACGCTAAGAATTTTAAGTAGAGTATCTTCAAATATTACAAGCGATTTAGTTTCAAAGTTATTTTCGCGCTCATTGTTGGAAGTGCGTAGGCAGTCAGTGTATGAAAATGTGTATGCACTCACATCGGGCGTGGGGTCAATCATGATCGGCATAATTGGGGTAGTAGTTTCACTTCTAGCCGACTTTTCACTTTTAGTGGTTCTCGTTTTCGGATTGGCGGTAATTAATCCGTTAGTGGCTTTTTCTACTCTGGTTGTGTTTTCTGGAATCGGTCTAGCCATGTATTTTCTACAAAAAAATCGAGCAGAAGTTCTTGGGAGGAACTATACGAAGTTAACAATTAGTCGTGACGCAGAGTTGTTTAGTTCGCTGAATATTTATAGAGAACTCTTTGTCAGGAATCAGCGTCAAGTTTATTCTTCAAGAATCAGCAACCAAACCAGGGATATGGCACACTTAAATGCAGAGGTTAGTTTTTTACCACTAGTCAATAAGTACGTTATTGAAGCCACCGTTATTCTAGGCACATTTATCATCGCGGCCGTCGGGTTTACATTTCAGGATGTTTCTCATGCAGTTTCCGGTCTTGCCATTTTCTCTGTGGCTGCGACCCGAATAGCCCCTAGTGTCATTCGCATTCAACAGTCTCTGATTCTCATGCGGTTAAGCCTGGGAAGTTCTGCACGAACACTCGAGTTAATTAACTCTCTTAAAAATGCAAAACCACTTTCTGAACACATAAAGAACTCATTTGTGAGCCATGACAATTTTTTCCCAAGCGTTGAATTTAAAAAAGTTTCCTTTAGCTACCCGGGCACAAATGGGTCAGTACTGTCTGATGTTGACATTCAAATTTTACCAGGACAGTTGGTTGCGGTTATTGGTCCATCTGGTGCAGGAAAATCTACTTTTGTAGATCTACTATTAGGAGTTCTTGAGCCATCAAAAGGAACTGTAAGAATATCGGCGGATCTGCCCAGTGATGCCATAGAAAAGTCTCCAGGCGCTATTGCATACGTACCCCAAGATGTGTTCTTAGTCCAAGGAAGTTTAGAAGAGAATGTCCTACTGGGTTTTGACGATAATGAAACCAATCGAGCACGAGCGAGAGAAGCGCTTGATCGCGCTCAGCTTTCTGATTTTATAGCTACCCTTCCAAAACAATATGAGACTCGAATTGGTGATACGGGAATTGGATTAAGTGGAGGTCAACGTCAGAGAATAGGAATAGCGCGGGCTCTTATCACGAACCCCAAATTAATCGTTTTCGATGAAGCGACAAGTTCCCTTGATGGAGAAACTGAGAACAAGATTAAAGCGACAATGCAAGCCATGAGGGGAAAAGTTACTCAAATAGTTGTGGCACACAGACTGTCAACCGTCAAGGATGCTGACAATGTGCTTTATATAGAGAATGGTGGAATTCGTGCACAAGGTACATTTGCAGACATTGCCCACGTTGTTCCAAATTTTGATGCGATCTCAAGACAAATGGGGCTCTCCGATGGCTGATATCCTCATTCTGTGTTAATCAAACCCTCTAAACTAGATTCGGTTTGGAAAGTTAAACCTACATCCGTTCTTCACATAGGTGCCCACATGGCGGAAGAATTAGACGAATACCAAAGTCTACATTGGGGAAGTGTTATTTGGATTGAGGCACAGAGAGAGCTCGCGGAGAGGCTTTCTGAAAAATTTAATGGTTCTAATCAGCGCGTAATTCACACAGCAGTATGGGATACCAATGATCTTGAACTAAATTTAAACATAACCAACAACTCTCAGTCAACAAGTTTACTTGAGTTGGGCACACACAGAGAAGATTACCCAGACATTAAAGTTTCCAAAATTGAGATAGTAAAAACTTCGAGAATCGATTCTCTATTTGACGAAAAAACTATACCTGAATTCATAAATATCGATATACAGGGTGCGGAAATCCAGGCCCTTAAAGGTTTTGGTGAGCTATTGCACCACGTTAAATATGTATATTGTGAAGTGAATAAACAAGAAGTATATATTGGTTGCGCAAAAGTCTCCGAGGTAGACGAATACCTAAAATTGTTTGGCTTCAAACGGCTAACAACAAGGTGGGTCCCGTTGAAAGGTTGGGGCGATGCTTTTTACATGAACTTATCTCTGATCCCAGTGTCAAAGTTCATGCGAATCAGTGGCATCATTTATGGAAGCACTTATCCTTTTATTTACCTTACTACGTCCTCTTGGTCTAGATTCAAGAAGTGTTTAAGGCAGATTTCGAAATTCCGTGCGTAGGCGATTAGACGTTGCCCTAATTCGCAACAATCCTCGAAGATAACAAATAGTCACAACAATTGATTCAAATCTTCCACGCCTATTGAACCTCGAAGAGATGTTTGGATATTCTATTGAAACCAATTTCAAATTCAATATCGAAAAATTTTTAGCGTAATACAAATTACACAACTGTTTAAAATCAGCAGCAATTTTAAATCGTTCATCGAACCTTCCTTCCTGGGTGACGAATGTTGTCAAAAATAAAACTCCTTGATGGCTGACGTAGGACCCTTTGTTCCCTGCTATAAACGATCGCAAGTCTGGGCGGCAGGCGTTTAGATCGCTATTCCAGCTAGCCTCTATCGGGAAAATATAGGATGTATGCGGCTTTCTTTCAATTTCTAAAATACAATACTTTAGTTGAGATGACCCAATAATGAGATCGCCGGTATTCAAGAAGAGTACGTGCGTGTACCGAGCTTTTGAGAGTCCAATATTCATGGCTGGATAAACACCTAATCCAAAATCATGACAAATCTGAATATCCTCGAGACCAACTTCTCGAACGATATCTCTCGCGTCGTTGTCAGACTTTGGCACTACCAAAATAACTTCCAAGCTGCGAACATCATTTGGAATTGATCTGAGCGTCGCGAGCAATCGATGATTCTCGTTCGCCGAAACGATTACAATTGAAACCCCAGGAGAAAGGTTGGCGCAATCAGTGGGCATACCAGTCCTCCTGCTCGCGTATAAACGCCCTCAGAATACTCGAGATATTGCGGATCTGATAAGTGATTCCTCACCAATCTACCTTTTTGTCGACCGAGACCAAAATTCTTCACAATTAAATCAATCTGTAATTGATTTAGCGCAAGAAATATTTACATCCGCCACAAGAAGATCTGAAATTTACTCTAGCCATTTAGGGCCAGGCAAAGCAATGCTGAGAGCCCTCGATTGGGTATTTCAGTATGAAGAAATAGTTTTAGTCCTGGAAGACGATGTCTTCCCAAATATACATGCCGAGGGATATTGGGAGCTTGTAAAAGACATTGTTTCAGGTAGTTATGTATTGGCTACATCAAGATCTCCTTTCCGAGACCAAAAGACTTCGAATCATCTTAATTCGGGTCTCTCTAAGTACGCTCTTACAAATGGATGGATTGTTACTCGCCAAATTTGGGAAGATTTTCAAAGTCATCAGAATAAACGGCTCTTAAATGAGTTCATCAAATTTATTATGAAACAACCTTTATCGGTGCGCACAGAGCATTTCTTCTTTTTTGCAGCCGCTATACTTGGCCGACGCGGAATCGTACCGGCCTGGGATTCACAATTTATTTTTTTTGTTTTACTTAATAAGATCAAAACTATTACACCGAATAAATCTTGCGTGGAGATAAGAGGAGTAGATGCGGTAGCGAGCAATACACTCACCAATTCGAAGACCATCAATGAAATATTCTGGAGAGCTGATGATCTACCACCAGCGACTTACTTTTCCAATGATGAATTAACAAGCTCGATTTATGATAAAGAAATCAAGTCCAAGATCTACAATATTCGGTGGTGGCATATTTTCTCACCAATCAAGAGTTTACTTCGAATTCTGAAGCGCTAACGAGTAAATGCTCGTAAAGTGTGACACATTTGTATCTAGACTTATTGGCCCAGAAACTTGATTAATTCGAATGCTCGCAGTTATCTCCGCCATCCGAAACAGGAGTCCTTCCACAGTGTGTTCTTCATTTTCGAGCGCCAGATCATACTTCCCAAGAAGTTCGGGTATTCCTCCGACATTTGACGTTAGGACTGGAATTTGAAGACTTCGAGCCTCTAAAACACTGTTTGGACTGTTATCTGCACGGGAGAGAGCTAATAGGAAATCAATTTCTCGCCAAAATTCCGACAGTGGGCTTTCATTAGTATCGTAATCCCTTAAATACAGGATTTCGTATTTACTCTGAAATTCTGCGCTTAGCACTAAGTCTCTCAACAAATCTCCATATTTCACATAACTATCGCTCATTGTAGCTACACCGATTTTTATTTTCCCCACACTTTTGTGATGGTGAGAGTACTTGTACTGTTCTTGATTCCAATTAGGCCCAAGCGGATTCAAAATATTCACTATTTGTGAAGATTGAATAGCAAGCGAAGTTGTAGAACAATTTTTCAGCCACCTAGATGGAGAAACTATTCTAAAATTCGGATAATCTGTTAAATCTATTTTTGAAAAAAGCATTCTATTTTTTTTGATTTTATGATGTAATAATTTTCCAGCCCTTGGACATTTTTGGCAACCGTTGAAGTGCTCTTTGCAATCTAGACGATAATGACAACCACCGGTAGTCACTCGTTCATCGTGTACAGTCAGAATCACAGGAAAACCTAATTTTATTAACCTTAATAAGTTTCGTTGACTGATTAAGTTCTGCCAATTATGAAAATGAAGAACCGTCTTTTTATTTCTAGATAGTTTCATGAAGAAACCAAGACTTGCTGCGTTTGTCGAAAAAATAGAAAAATGCGTATGTGATGTAAACTTTTGATTGAGATAGACCGAGATTCTTGATAAAACTTTTCTCGAAATACTTCTTTTAATCGAGTATTCGTTAATCTTTGGTATAAAATTATCTCGTTGAATACAATAGAATTCTGACTTGATACCCTCGCCAAGCAATTGCTCGTGCAATCTACGAGCCGCCAAGCCCGCACCGCCAACATGACCGGTAGCAAGTTGGACCACCGATAGGGACGCTTTAGACACCATGGCATGGTACCTCTCAGGTCTTAGCTTCGAAATGTCCGTTTTGTCCACTATCCGCGACAATCTAGGATCAGATTCGTAGTAGTTAGTAGAGGCGGCGACGGTCGGCTCTGCAATACAAAACCGGTGAAAAAGGAATCAATAAAGTGGCACTAAAGAAGAAGACTGCAGCTACTGCAGGCCCACGCGTGTGGACCGTTGCAGAGTTGGGTGCTTTCTACACAGAGCACCGCAGTGAACTTCTTGCCCACGCTTCACGCGTATTGAAAGATTCTGCAAAGGCTGAAGAAATAACGCAAGATGCACTGATCAAGTTCATGCTCGCTGCCCCAGAGCTTGAATCAACAGAGCATGCTCTTTCTTATCTACACCGCACAATCGAAAATCTTTGCATCGACTTATTCCGCATGGAAGGTCGCCGTCCAAACCTCGTTGTACTCGATGATGCAACTGCAGAAATCGAAGCTTCATGGCAAGACAACGGAGATCACTCTGTTGCAATGAGCGCTGCAGAAGATGCGGCAATTATTCGCCAGGCACTTGCAATGCTCTCACCAGCTGAGCGCGCAGCACTTGTTATGTGGGAAATGGAAGGTCGCAGCACAGAAGAGATCGCAGCAGAACTTGGTATCAAGGAATCTGCAGTGCGCCACACTGTTTCTCGTGCACGTGCATCCCTACGCCGTGTTCTCTCAGAACTCGTTATCGACGAAGAGCGTGGCCTAACTGCTCTCGACATGCTTTCAACTTCTTATAAGAAGGCTGCAGCCCTTGCGCAGAAATCTTCAAAGGTTGCACTATCACTTCTTCTAGTTATTACAGCATTCCTTGGATTCAATTCAATGACTGGCCGTGAAGGCGTTGTCACTGGCACAACTTCTGAAATCTCTTCAGGAGTTATTGCTGGTGGCGATACTCAAGTAGATTCAAGTGAAGCTTCTGCAACTGATGCAGCGCCATCTGATCTTGCATCTGCTTCACCACTACCAACCGATATCGGATTGGCGCCAGAAAAGAAATCTTCAACATCAAATGGTCAACTAGCCGTAAAGACTGCAAAGATTTCATTTGCTGGTCTTGATAGCGAGGGAGTCCCAACTGGTTACACAGTTGTTGATTCAACTGGTGTTGTTGGAAAAACACGTATCGCTCGCAACACACCTGTGCTCACACAAGAGGGCGCTCGCCTTACAAACCAGGCGATCACCTCCGTTGGGGGCCCAAATATCCTGCTCAACCAGACAATTACAATCGATGGAAATGGCACTACTTATGTGCCATCCGTCTCAATTGGTATCAATGGAAGCTGGACACCGTTGGCTTTAGGCTCAATCAGTAATGAGTTTGAGCGCCTATCCAATGGCCAATACCTTCTAACCTCTACAATTATTGTAGATTCCGTAATCGATTCAAGCTTCTTTATTGGAGTGGGAGATCGCGGATACGACCTCAGCTCAGCACCTAAGTCGGTTGTAACCCGCTTGTTGCTCAATGCTGGAAAGACTCAAGTTTTAGCGCAGGCCATTTTGGTCAACGATGCTAAAGCTAAAGGAGGCAACGCATGAAGCGTTCCTCAAATAAGTTTCTTCACCGCGTCCGGATACACGGTGGAGAATTTGATGCGTCAGCACGTGCGATGCATCGAGACGGAATGACTAGTTCATTCCAAGCCGCGGCCGAGAAACTCTCGATCGCGACAAACGAAAGGAAACAAATGTCTACAAAGACAACTTTCAAGCGCGTAGCGCTTGTAACTGTTGCTGCGTTGGGCTTTGGTCTCTTGTCAACTGTGCCTTCACAGGCCGTAGTTAGCATTGATACCTTAACTCTTTCATCAGCAACAGCTGCACAAACAACAGCGGAGACTTACACTGCTACTTCAGCAGTAGTAACTTTGTCATTTGCTGGCGCTGTAGCAGATTCAATGACCATTACCACATCGGTAACTGGTAACACATCAACAGAACTAGCACAGCCATACTTACGTTTGGTTGAAACAACTTCTGCTGTTGTCGGAGATACTTTGACAGGTACTTCAGGAGCTCCCTTGGCGCTCAACACAGTAACTGCCGTAAACACACCCGTGAATACAAACGCGGTTTCAGCCACAGTTCGTACAGTGGCGAAATATGCTGTTTACCTTGGTCTAGGAGATGCATTGACAGCTCCAACAAAGGCTGGTGTTTATACAATCAAGCTCACACCAGCAAATAAGACTTCTGGTGGACCTTTGAACGCAACAGCACAAACTCTGACAATTACTGTCACAACTGATGCAACACTTAGTACTGTTGTAACAAGTGCGACATCAGTCCTTACTGCTGGAGATACATCAACTTCAGCTTCAGGAGTAGTTGCACCAACGACAGATGATGTTGTCACAGGAGCAATGACAGTTTCTACAACAGCACCTGCAGCAACTATCAAGGTAACGACCAAAAATGCTTCCGCAACTACAACTGCTGGTGAATCTTTCACAGCAACAATTAGTGGTTCAGGAACACTTGGTTCTGGCGCAATGACTACTTCAGGTCAGGCATCAGCAACAGGTCGTGCTATTACTGTCAAGAATGGTGATGTTGTACAGGTATTCCCTGATGGAACATCTGGTGTTGCAACTATTACAATCAGCTCAGCTCTTGGAGTAATCCTTGCAACTGAGAAGGTTACATTCTTCGGAGATGCAGCAACTGTTGTTACAACAGTCGAATCAACAGTACTTGCGACTGGTACTAACACAGATGCAATCTCAGTTGTTGTAAAGGATGCTGCTTCAACAGTAGTTTCTAATGCAACTCTTTACGTAACATCTGATGCCACTACAAAGGTAAGCAATTCATATGCAACCTCTTGTACATGGACAGCTGCTACACAGAATTACCTTTGTTCACTTACTGGTGTTGCTGCAGGAACTGCAAAGATCACAGTTGGTACAAAGTCATCTGCAACAGCTACAACTGGTGTCAATGGAACTGCAGTAGCAGTTCGCGTTGGATCAACAACAGCTGCTTCAATCGCATGGACACTTGATAAGTCTGCATATGCACCAGGCGAGAAGGCAACTCTTACAGCAACACTTCTAGACTCAACAGGTCTTCTAGTTGCTGCTGGAGATTATGCAAACATCATCAAGACTGGTGGACTAAAGCCAAGTCGTGAGCTCGGAGTATCTAGCGATACTCTTACAGCTACAGCAATTCTTGGTGTAGTAGACGGTGTACGTACATACACTATCTACATGCCACTAACTGAGGGCGACCTAACACTCACTGGTACAACTGCAGGAACAGCCGTAACAGGTACTGCTCCTTCAGCACTCAGCGGTCTAGCAGTTGCTAATCAAGCAGTAGCAATTTCACTCACAGCTTCAGTTTCATCTGCTTCAGGTTCAGCAGCAATTGATGCTGCTAACGAAGCAACTGATGCTGCAAATGCTGCAACTGATGCTGCTAACGCAGCAGCAGAAGCCGCTGATGCTGCAACTGCAGCTGCACAAGACGCTGCTGATGCAGTAGCTGCCTTGTCAACTCAGGTTGCTGAATTGATCTCAGCTCTAAAGGCACAGATCACTTCATTGACTAACCTAGTCATCAAGATCCAAAAGAAGGTCAAGGCTTAATTAGCCCTGGTCTCTAAAAAGATCTAGAACCAAAACCCGGTTCCCGCTTCGGCGGGGGCCGGGTTTTGGCCTTTCTATAAGTAAGATTTAGGAATGAAAATGACAGAATCATTCGTAGCGCGCTGGATAAGCATTGGCGCAGCGCTTATCACCATACTAGTAACTGCCAACGTGAGTATGGATCCTGTCAACGTTCCAAAGTTGCTGCTTACATCTGGCTTAGGTTTTGGCATGTGGGCAATAGTCATTGTGTTCAATATCAAAGATGTTTGGCGCAGTAATAAGCCTTTGCTACTGGCAACAGTTCTCTATTTGGCACTTGGCGCGGTAACTCTTTTTGTGAGTAGCGCCCCCTTGTCCCAGAATTTTTATGGAGTACAAGGGCGCAACACGGGCTTCTTAGCCTATTTAGCATTGACGGGAATCATGTTGGCAAGTAGCCAACTAAGAAGTAAGAAAAGTTTTACTCAGATCCTCTATGGACTCTTTGCAGCTGGAATACTCAATGTTATTTATTGTCTCATGGTACTGAGTGGAAACGACTTTATTCCTTGGAACAATATTTACAACAAAATTCTTGGAACTTTTGGAAATCCTAACTTCATCTCTGCTTTTTTGGGAATATTCATAGCAGCGCTTGTTGCTTATCTGTTCAAACCTGGAATTAGCCTCTTGATTAGAATTTCAGGATTTGTACTAGCGGCTGTCGCGCTCTATGAAGTTCAAGCGAGTAATGCAGTTCAAGGATTAGTTGTTACTGCTTTGGGTTTATCAATAGTTGGCTTTTACCTAGTGAGATCGTATTTCAAAAAAGATATCTTTACGATTGCATATTTATCTGGTGTAACAATAGTTGGAGTAATGGCCCTTGCTGGTGCTTTACAGAAAGGTCCGTTGACCCAATATATTTACAAAACATCTGTTTCTCTTCGCGGCGAGTATTGGGATGCAGGAATAACAATGGCTAAGACTCATCCATTTACTGGGGTGGGATTTGATACCTATGGTGATTGGTATCGCAGAGCTCGCTCTGCCAGTGCAATGATTTTGCCAGGCCCAACTACTGTTACAAATGCTGCACACAATGTTTTTATTGATGTACTAGCTAGCGGCGGCTTTATCTTCCTTGCTGCTTACTTAGCTATTTTCGTGATTTCGGTTATGTCAATATTGAAAGTTACTCTGCGTAATCGCTCTTACGATGCTCTGTTCGTAGCACTTGCCACGGCATGGATTTGTTATAACGTCCAAGCTCTAATCAGCATTAATCAAATTGGCCTTGCCGTATGGGGCTGGCTTCTATCGGGAACGGTTATTGCTTATGAACATGCAACGCGGAGCGAATCTGTATCAGAAACGACTGCAATAAAGGTGCCAAGGAAGCAACGCTCATATGCCGCTGATACGCAGCCAGGCGTTGTGCTTGCAGGAGTTAGCGGTTTTATTGTTGGACTGATAATTGCTCTCCCGCCATTCATCGCAGATGCAGCGTGGAGAACGGCAATGGCCTCTAATAATGTTCAAACAATTGAAGCTGCTGCAAATAAATTTCCGCTAGAAATCCTGCGTTTAGGTAATGGTGCATTATTGTTTGAGAATAATAAACTCTATCCCCAAGCGCTTACCTTGGCCCGGAAAGCAGTTGAATTCAATCCGGGATCTTTTGATGCATGGCGTGTTCTCTCTCAGGTTTCGCAAGCAACCCCTGAAGAAAAAGCTAAGGCGATTGAGATGATGCACAAGTTAGATCCTCGCAATAAAGAATTGAAGTAAAGGCACTACATGCGCGTTGCAATTATTGGGCAAGGCTATGTCGGGCTAACAATCGCGGCATTCGCTGCTGCGCACCATGATGTTGTTGGCTTTGATATGAATGCCGATGTTGTGGAGCGATTGAATAAAGGTGTTTCACATATTGAGGGTGTTGATTCTGCCGTACTCAAGAAATGGGTTGCCGCAGGAAAGTTTCGAGCAACTACTAATGGCGCAGATCTTGCTGATGCTCAGGTAGTTGTTATTGCAGTACCAACTCCCCTTGATAAGAACCGTAAGCCAGACCTTACTTTTATTGAGTCTGCATGTAAGACAATTGGTGAGAATCTCAAAGGTGCGGCGCTGATTATCAACGAGTCAACATCATTTCCTGGCACTGTGCGCGGAGTTATAAAGCCAACGATTGAAAAGTATTCAAAGACAAAACTCGATCATCAGTACGCGGTCTCGCCTGAGCGCGTTGATCCTGGCCGAGTTGATTGGAATCAGAAGAACACCCCGCGCTTATATGCGGGGCTGACACCTGCTGCGACTGCTGGAGTGCGTGAGTTCTACTCAACATTCTGTGACAACTTGGTTGAGGTTTCATCTCCTGAGGTGGCTGAAGCGGCGAAGTTATTTGAAAATACATTTAGACAAGTAAATATTGCATTGGTCAATGAGTTTGCACAGATTACAAATGCATTGGGTATTTCTGTTCACGAAACATTGGAAGCCGCAAATACAAAGCCATATGGTTTTATGCGATTCAACCCAAGTGCTGGTGTGGGCGGGCACTGTATTCCGGTCGATCCATCATATTTGGCACATGTTGCAGCTGGAGTTGGTGTTCCAGCTACATTTATCGAACGTGCGAATGAAGTGAATTTAGAAATGCCAAAGTATGTTGTTGCGCGTGTTGCAAAAGATAATGGTGGCTCACTCAAAGGAAAGCGTGTGCAAGTAATCGGTGTTGCATACAAGCCAAATGTTGCCGATACTCGCGAAACTCCAGCAGAACTAGTTATTGAAGAGCTACAACGAGTTGGTGCAGTTTTTTCATGGCACGACCCAGTTGTGGGTACATGGCATGGGCAGAGTTCAAGCGCACTGGGCGATGTTAAGGGAGCAGCTTCTGAGATTGCAATAGTTGTGACGCTGCATGGCGTGATGGATAGGAAGGCTGTCGTTGCTAGCGCACCATACGTATTTGATACGACAGGAAAACTAAGCGGAGTTACTGGGCTTTAATTACTTACGAAACTCGGCAGCGACATCGTCGATGATTGAATCCAAAGTATGGGCCGGGCTCCAACCAATAGCGTTCTTGATCTTTGTTGTGTCCGGCACGCGACGTTGCATATCTTCATAGCCTGCAGGGTAGGCATCGTCATAGGCAGTGAAAGTAAGAGTTGATGCTGACTTGGTGCGCTCGATAATCTTTTCAGCAAGTTGCTTGATAGTTGTTTCGCCAACTCCACCGATGTTGTAAACCTCACCAATTGCTTTCTCATCGCTAGCAAGAATAAGAATTGCTTTGACAGCATCGGCAACGTGGCAGAAGACGCGTGATTGTGTCCCATCGCCGTAAATAGTTATTGGTTGGCCAGCGAGTGCTGCTTGCACAAAGCGCGGCACAACCATTCCGTAGCGCCCTGTTTGGCGTGGGCCAACCGTGTTGAACAGGCGCACAGTTGTAACTTTCAATCCCTTAGTCAAAAAGAGTGCGTGGGCAATTGCCTCCTCTAGCGCTTTGGCATCAGAGTATGTCCAACGAATCTTTTGTGGAGTACCAACAACGCGATCATCTAATTCGTTGAGCGGTTGCTTTGGGTTCTTTCCATAAATCTCTGAGGTGCTTGCAATAACAATTCGCTTATTCAGTTTGGTTGCAGCTTGCAAAACAACTTCGCTACCTGTGAAATTCGTAGAGACAGATTCAATAGGGGATTCCAAAATTGTGTTCACTCCAAGGGCTGCTGCCATATGAAGAACGAGGTCGGCATTGGCCATTGCTTTTTCAACAGTTGCAACGTCTCGAATATCGCCCTTGATGATTTCGACCTTGCCCTCTAAATGAGCGATGTTGGAGGCTGAGCCCGTGCTCATGTTGTCCAGGATCGTTACGGACCACCCAAGGTTCTCCAGGGCATCGGCTAGGTGCGAGCCAATAAATCCGGCACCACCTGTAATCAATACGCCCATGCGCCAACCTTATGGGAGGTTGCACTCATTGTGGGCAATGGTCAGCGCGTCCCCTGCCACCACTCAGATACTTCTCAGGTTCACAGGGTTATCTATCCCCATGAATAGGAAATCCACATTCCGTAAGTTCTCCGCAGCCGGTACGGATTGGGCGGCCTTGATTACAGGGGGTGGCTTGGGCCTTACGTTGGCGCTATCGGCCACGACGCTTCGTCAATCGGATTTCGCTGGCGTTTATTCAACAGTGCAGTCGGTATCGCGCATCTGCGCATTAGTTGGAACATATTTTTCAATCGTTGGAGTTTTTTTAGTTGCCAGAATTCCGTGGGTAGAGCGCGGAGTTGGTCATGATCGCTTAGTGACATGGCATCGCAAGTTGGGGCCGTACTCGCTATATCTCATTGGCTTTCATGTGCTCTTCGTTTTATTGGGTTACGCAGGACAAGATCACATACCTCTCTATTCTGAAATGTGGCAACTGCTAACAACTTTTGACTGGATGTGGTTTGCGCTCGCTGGATTTATTTTGATGATTATGGCTGGTGTTACGTCATATAAAAAAGCGCGAGCAAAGATGAGCTATGAAACGTGGTGGATCATTCACGTTTACACATACATCGCTATTGCTGCATCTTTTATGCACCAAGTTCTCAATGGACAAATGTTTATTGGTCATCCACTCAATCGTGCTTATTGGACAGCACTCTATGTTTTTATGGGTATGAGCATTGTGATTTGGCGAATTGGAATTCCACTTGTGCGCTCTATGCGACATAACTTGAAGGTGGACAAGATTGTTGTTGAAGGACCAGGAGTTGTCTCTGTGATTATGCGCGGGCGTAATCTGCACAAGTTAGCCGCAGAGGGTGGACAGTTCTTTGGATGGCGCTTCTTTGCACGCGGACATTTCTTGATGTCACATCCTTATTCTTTATCGGCAGCTCCTACTGAGCATTTCTTGCGCATCACTGTAAAAGATCTTGGTGATCATTCGCGCTCGCTCGCGTTACTCAAACGCAATACTCGCGTATTTGTAGAAGGCCCTTATGGCGCCTTTACTGCAGGGCGATCAACGCGACCACACATTGTTCTAATCGGTGGTGGCGTTGGAATTACTCCTGTGCGCGCCCTGATGGATGAGTTCAAAGATGGCGTTGAGATGGACCTTATTTATCGCGCATCTAAGG
>Ga0214919_10001221_pt1 | contig 42742 bp, 13 predicted proteins | sample LL1503_MetaG_FD_177994 | JGI IMG/M metagenome (GOLD analysis project Ga0214919, IMG submission 177994) | Freshwater microbial communities from Lake Lanier, Atlanta, Georgia, United States - LL-1503 | ecosystem: Environmental > Aquatic > Freshwater > Lake | place: USA: Georgia | collected... | reverse complement strand
AGAAGGAGAAGGAGAAGGAGAAGGATTTGATGTTAATAATAAAGATGATAAAATAGGAGAGAATTTAGGAATATCAGAATTTGGAACAGAATTATGACTTACATCAAACGATAATTTTACGATTCTGAAGTTCTCAGAATCTGCTACAAGTATATCATTATCGCCATCTATAATAAGCCCAGTCGGTCTATTAAGAATTTTATCAAATGGAGGATTTTTATGTGTGTTATATAATTTATTATTTATTGTTACAAAAAGATTATCTTCTTTATCAAAAGCAAATGTGTATTTATCATTTGTAGCAAACTCATCTTTTATTTTGTAAAATTCTATTGGAGGACCTACTAATTTTTGATAATAAACTGTGGGAATAAGAATATTATTATCATTAAATAATTGACGACCAATATTCTCTGATTTCATCATATAAATTATATTTTTAACATTAAAATAAATGTTATTTTTTGAATCAAAAGAAATATTTTCTACATTAAAATCTGTAATATTCGGTAATACAAATCTATTAGAGATAATATTTGTTTCACCAAAATTTTCATATAAAGCACCGGTTGTTCCCAGATAAAATTTATTTTTAATAAAAGGATCCCATATAACACAATTTATCTTCTCATCAGGAATTATAAAAGTTGATATATTAAATAAAGTTATATTTCTAGTATAAATATTATATACTAAATATCCTACAAGAGGAACACTATATGTAGATGTAGGAGGCTGATATATACATATAGGATGATTATACCATAAAGGATGAACTGTAGATGTTGTAATAAAACTTCTATTCATTGGAGAAAATGATATAGAAATAATATTTTGTTTCATATCATGATTATTTTCATCAATAATATTATTAAAACTAATAAACCTGCTTCCATTATAATATTGTATATCTTCGTTACCTTTATTTATAATTTTTACAAATAAATCATCATTATATTTATTATTTGAAACCATAATATATTTAATAATACTACCAGAAATTCTTGATGGGATTTGTTTGTTTTTTATTTTATTACCATTTACATCTATTCTAACTATTTTATCAGTTTCTGTGTTAACAATAATATGATCATCGTCATTAAATGAAATAGAACGTATAGAAGGAGGAGAAGGAGTCGCAGAAGGAGGAATACTATAAATTTCTTTGGGCATAAGAGAAACAATTGGTTCTGATATATTTTCTATAGAATTAAAAATAAAACCATTTGTATTTATAATTTTCACTTCATTATTATCAGTATCTGAAATATAAATATTGCCAGAACTATCTACATCTATCGCAGTTGGATTATTAAATTGAGCATCTAAAGCATATTTATAATCAAATGAATTTAATGGTATAGAATATCCTTTTGTTCCAATACCAGCAATTAGATAAACATTATCTGAACTCATATTAGTTAAACCATATCGTGACAAATTTACACTATTATCTTTAATATCAGGCACACATAAAACAGAATATCCTTTATATTCTACACCATTACCATGTATATAATTTTTTTGTAAAATAAATAAATTATTAGATTTATCAATAACGATATCAACTATACCATTTAATTCTATACCTCTTCTAGAAATTGGTTGATTATTGTATTGAGGATGAAATATCGCTGCACCACCTTCTTGTAATTTACCACCTGTTTGAGTTATAATCCCTACAACTTTTGATAATTCGCCAGGATATTGAGCATTAACTTTAAATATACAATTTTTACCAGCGTCGGCAATATAAAGATTATAGTCAGTATCAAATGCTAAAGCAATAGGATAGGATAATTCCTTATTTTTACCAGCAATGGTATAAATTCTGTGAAAATGGGGATTTGATAAACCATATTTCCAATGACCTTCATGATCATCATTTAATACAACACGAATAACTCCATGACCAGAATCTGCTATAAATATATTAGCACGATCATCTGTAATAACATCATTTGGTTCCAATAAACGTGAGCCAGTATATCCATCATTTATTTTATCTTCTATATCGCCTGGTGTAACAGATTGATGTCCATCCCCTGCTTTTTTATGAATATCATCTTCTCTTCCTGCGATTGGCATTGTTATTCTATCTGTTCCATCTCTACATATAGCAAATACAGCATGATTTGAAGGGTCGCATACATAAAAGATATCATTAACACTATCATACGCAATATCAGTAATTTTTCCAAAAGAAGCAGATGAAACATCATTACCTTCTACTTCATAATTGGATTCATTTCCTCCAGCAAAGATATCATAATTTCCTAATATATCTTTATAATCATCATTATTTGGTTCTATAGCAGGACCATTACAACGATATTTCCAGTATAGAGGATCTGAATTATTATTCCCTAATCCAAGATTAGTAAATGGTTTTACATTATAATTAATTTTTGAAATTGATCCAACACCATCTTCCTCTGTAAAATTTGTTACATATATTTCACCATCATTTTTTACAACAATACCCATTGGAAATTGAACTACACTATTTACAGCACCATATGTAACAGCGAAGGTATTTTCTTCATCATGTATTTCTTCTGGTAAATTACTATCAAATTTCCATTCAAAATAATCTTGTCCTGTAATACTTTTAAAGCCTGTTAATTTTCTTTCAAATTCATCAGGACATCTTAATTGTATTGATGAAGCACTTGGTGCTGGTGCTGGTGCTGGTGCTGGTGCTGGTGTTCCTGATGCTGGTGGTTTTTGACAATGAAGAGGATTATTAGGATCTGAAAAATCTCCTTCTAATAATCGTTCAATATCAACAGCATATCTTGCTGCATCTAGAGCATTATAAAATATTTGAGGAATAGTATTTGATGGTGATGGTGATGGTGATGGTGATGGTGATGGTGATGGTGATGGTGATGGATTAGAGCATATAATTTTAGGTAAAGGCTTTGGTATATTTGGATTTGGTATTACCATAAGGACATATTTATTTATACTATCTCCTATATATACTATAGATCCTTTATCTACATATAGTGCTGATGGTGTTAAATCAAGATTTATTGATGAAATATTATCTGTTATTGAAAAATTAGATGAACCACCACCAGCAATAGTTTCTACTATACCATAGACTGGTGTAGGGTTTGTAGAAGGAGCAGGAGCAGGAGCAAGGTTAGAAGAAGAAACAATATTTATCTTTATTTTACGAATCCTTTTATTACCACTATCAATAACATAAATATTACCAGAATTATCAATTGAAAGGGATGTTGGTTGATTGAAATTAGCAGATAAAGCAGGACCACCATCGCCACTGAAAGTAGCTTCGCCAGTTCCAGCAATTCTTGTTGCTCCAGTGTTATTAAGAATATAAATTTTATGGCTAGAACCATCAGATACAAATATATTATTATTTTTATCTATAGTAATACCTCTTGGGTCTGTTATTTCTCCACGAGGAATATTATTTTCATAGTTAATAGAACCTACTTTATAAATACTATTGGATCTTCTTTCAACAAAATATACATTTCTATTAGAATCTATCGCAATAGATATAATATTAATATTACCAGTATTACTATAAATTACTACAATATTATTATTAATATATCCTGGCGCAATTAATTTTTTAATACTTTTCGCAAATGCTACATATATATCATCAGAACTATCAATAGCAATAGACACAATATTTTCAGAACTATCATATATACTTGAAATAATACCATCTGTTGTTATTTTATAAATTGTATTATTATCTAATACATATGTATTATTATTAGAATCTTTAATTATACTCTTTGGTCCAGTTAAAGTTCTATTAAATGGTGTTATTGGTGCTGGTGCTGGTGCTCGTCCTGGTGATGAAGGAGCAGGTGCTAATGGTATAGGGAAATTTCCAAGAACTGGTAAGAGTCTTCCTGAAACTGTTGGTGGTGCTGGTGGTGGTGCTGGTAAAGCACAAGTTAAAGGATATGATGCTACTCCTAGAATTCTAGCAATTTCTTGTTGAAATGTTGTTATACTTCCAAGATCTGTAGAATTTAATATGTTATATTGTAAATCAAATAATCTTCTTCCTGAATCGGTAGAAAATAAACCTGCTGGTGCTGGAGAAGGAGAAGGTGCTGGTGGTGCTACACCACCATTCATAAATAAAGAAGCCATATCACCATCTCCACCATCCTCTTCATCTACATCCATAAAACCCGCTTTTTGTAAGAAAATATCTGCTTTTGATTTTTTATTACCACCGAATAATGGGATATCTATAGGTGTTGATGGAGAATAATCCTGCAATTTTTCTTGTTGAACGATACCAGATTGTTCAATACATTTTCCACTTGTTACATAATCACAGTAGTAGAGGCCCCAAAAGGAGTTTACAACATTTTGTATGAAATAGTCATGAGTATTTTTACCGATTGAATGAACATTCGATAATATTCCATTCGTTTGTATTCTATTAAGAGGGTTGATTATACCAGAATAATTATTTTTATATGTGGTGTCTGTAGTTAAATAATATAAAATACGCCCATCTCTTGTTACATTATATTGCTGATTAGCATTTATAATTGCTGGTAAATCTGAGGTATATACTCTTGTATTTTCATTTGGGAGAAATTCATTCCATTTATCTATTAAATCCCAATCTAGATTAAATGGAATATTTGAACTTTCGTATTTATCATTCTTAGTTTTTCCAGTCATATCAATAATATTAGGTATTCTATTTGTATACCAATTTGAAGGTGGGTTTGTTAGAATTGTTCCAGCATATCCAGTGGGTCGTTTAGGGTTATTAGGATTACCATATAATTCATCATTGATTTCATCCCCAGGTATTATAGTTCGTGGGAATTGATTCCCATCTGCTACACCGCCCATAAACCAATAATATAAATTACCTGTTGTTGTTGATACCTTATATATACCTTTACTACCATAATCAGTTATTGAAAATCCATCTATTGGTGAGCCATCTGTATTTGTTTTTCTTCTACATGTCATTTGTTCTGCTGTTATTATTGAAGTAACTATTGCTAATGTTGCTGCTGCTGAGGCTGTTAAAACACCAAGAGTTGAAGTTAACGCTGTTATTATAGCAGCCCCTATTGCTGCAGTTATAGGATTAGTCAAAAATAACGATGCAGCGTAATATGATGCAGCATATGTTAGTAAATAAGCAGCTAAGATAGAAGCAGCAGTAACAGCGGTAATAATAGCACCTTTTAAATCATCAGGTGTAACAGCATTTGCAAAACCTGGTGGGCATTTTCCATACATTGTATATGTTTTTTTATCTAAATATTCGTCTCCACTAAATTCATTACCTACTTCCCAATTAGGATAATATAATAGATCTACATTATTTCGGTTTTGACGTGTGCTATGCGTACAAAAAGTTGTATCCATCCCAGTTGTAACATTTCTTTCAACACCAGGCTGAACAGGTAAAAGTGTTCTATTTCTTGACATATAATATTGAAAAGATAGTGGTGCTTCTATATTTGCTTTAATTGGATTACCATTCGCATCAAAATCAGTAATTTTTAAAGTTCTTGATTTCCCCAAACTCAAAACACCTTCCGCAACAGGCGCACCATAATCTTTAAAACCAAGAGTATCTTGATTTCCTGCAATAGTAGTAATAATACCTGTGTCATAAAATTTTGTTTGTTCAACAATTCCTTTATTCGCAAGACTAGAAGCATAAGCACCTTTTCCTAATTTACGAATACGATAACTATATTGTTCTGTAATTAAGAGATTTCCTTGACCATCTCTTGCTAATCCTGTAGGATACCATAATGTGGTTTCAATCCCTGGAACATAATCACCTTTATTAAACTCATGAGTTTTATTATTCATAGTAATATTATATAAACCCTTATAATTTTCTAAAGTTCCTAAATTACAACCAGCAACATTTATCAGAATACCGTGATAAGAAACCATTCTTACTAAATGATTTTTTGTATCTGCTATAAAAAGATTGTAAAATGGTCTTTTGACTCCTTCAATTATTGATGTAGGATAAAAGTAATTATTATTTGGATTATTTGGTGTAATAGTATTTTTATCAACATGCACACCCATTGGATAATTTAGTAAAACATTTCTGGCGTTAGGAAAATAATTTTGATCAGTCTTAAGAGCAGATGGATTTATTTCTGGTTCTGGTGCTATTGCTCCAGAAGGAGAAGGAGAAGGAGAAGGAGAAGGAGAAGGAGTTGTATCATATATAGTTTCTAGAATATAGTAAGACTTCAAATCATCATATAGATTATCCATGCTGGTTGTATTACCAGCATCATCAATTACACTTCGAACTCCAAAAAGATAAGCTTCTACTGGCGGATCAAAAAGAATATTCAATACCCTATTATTACGATTTAATCTAATTGGTATTTTTTGAGTTTTTTCTGCATTAAATATAAAATAATTATTATTATTAAAACGAAGTTCGTTATTTACATCATAATAAATTGGCTCGTTCATCCGCCAATTAAGACTTAATTTATAATATTTGTTTCCTTCAAATAATCCTTCTATATTATTATTATTATTATTATTAGTTGATACACTACTAACCCTTGGTGGGAAACCAGCAACAGTATACATATGACCTTTTTTAATATTTTTACAATTAATACCATATATATTTAATGTGAGTAATTGAATTCCTGAAGGTAGAGAAAAGTTAACTGCTGTGCCTATTCTACCTAATCCTTCTATACCATTCCAAAAATAATTAGTATCCATATAATAATCTTTTCCAGCAACCATGCGAATAATATTATTAGCAGAATCGGCAATAAACAGATTATCATCCGCATCAAAACAAATTCCATGAGGTTCATTTAATTTAGAACAGGTTGCAGGTAAATCTTCTCCACTATATCCACCCACAGGTTCTATATAACAATTCTTTTGTGCTACACCAGCAATTGTTGTAATTATATTATCATTTTCAGGATCATCTATTAAAGATCCTCCTTTTTTATTTGATATCTTTCTAACAATATGGTTATAAGAATCTACAATATATAAATTACCTCTAGAATCTACAGCACAATTTGTTGGAGCATCTAGTTGAGCACTTATAGGACTTCGCCCTTCTGCTAAATAATTAGATTCACTATATGTGTGAATTATTTGACTACCATCATTATCTATTTTATTATATGTTGTGTATTCACCAGCAATAACATCTGGTTCATCATCACTATTAAATATTTGACGCAATACAGCATTTCCAATAGTATAAATATAATTACGATTATCATCAATAGTTAAACGTTTTATTTTTAAAACATTCAAGTCAGCAACTTGATTAATATTTATATTTTCATTTAAATAATTTAATAAATTATTTACTAAATCAACTTTATAATTAGGAATATTTAAATTAAAATCAATTGCTGGAGCTGGTTGAGGAACTAATTGTAAAGGACTATCAAGATCATTAAAAGTTTTAATTGCAGCAGATGGTTGAATTAAATGTAATCTACAAACAGAATTATTCGCAATAAAAAATAAATAATTTACTTCATTATGTTGGCTATCATAGGATTCAACAAATTTTAATGATTTAGGTGATTCTATATATACATCTTCTGATGACTGACCTTCATCATTAAATGGTGGATCATCACCTACAGGACCTGTTATTGTTGTTGAAGCACCACAACGTGAGTCACCACTAAGATAACCAACTGTTTGTATTGGATATAGGATTCCATAATGATCATATGTATTATTTGTTTTTACATCATCACAAGTATGTTTAGGAAAATGGTATACTTGATCTATCCCATTTTGACTTAATGTGTAACTATAATTCTTATAAGTTCCAGCAATTGTTGTTATAAAACCAGTTTTAGCATCCACCTTACGAATACGATGATTTCCAGTGTCTGCTATATAAAGATTACCACTTGAATCTGTTGTAATAGAAGTTGGTTTATTTAGCATAGCTGAAATCGCCAGTTTACCATCTTGACTCATATCAAAACCAGCAGTGCCATTTCCAGCAATAATATAAGCACTTAAACTTACGTCTGTATTATTTGTTTCATAAATTCTAGTATTATTATCTTTAAATTCTATATTTAATCCATATGATCTAGTCCCTCTCAAAGGAATAAATATAATATTATTACTATTTGTATTCGCAATATAGATAAAGTCAACAAAGCCATTCGCATAGGATATATGTATTCCTGAAGCGTTATTTAATGTTATAAGCTTATTATCAATTGATACTAATTTAATTTCTTTTTCCATTTTGCTAGTATTACCAACCCATATTATTTTTTTTATGCCTGTTGAATTTAAACAATATGTATTCCCTTCAGAATCATTATCAATATCAATAATATTTGTAAAATCTAATGTAGAATAATTAGGAGGTGTTAACGCAGCACCATTATAATCATATAAATAAATATTTGAACTATTATTTATTATGTAAAAATTATATTCACTATCCATTGTAAAACCTTTTATACCGTCTATAAATGTGTTATTTATAATAGATCCTCCATTATACTCCAACTTATTTTCATCACCAGAAACAGGAACCAAATCCAATTGTATTATTTTATTGTTTATTGAATCAGCAACATAAATTGTTGGATTATCATCATCTGTTACAAATAAACTTGATAAAGTATAATTAGAAATATTATTAATTCTTATAGTTCTAACTTTATGATAATCATTTTGTGAATAAAAACTATTATTATATGGTGATGTACGACTTCTACCATCTTCATATTGAGGAGGTTTTTTACCTAAACACCACAGACCAGGATTACCAGTAGGAGTTATTTCATCATACCATATTTTAGCATCTTTTTTTATTTTATTTATATCATTTATTGTTAGATTGTCATTAATTGTATTTTCTACTATTGGTCTGTATATTTTATTTGTATCTATAATTTGTGGATCACTTATTGTATTTGCTACCCAACCATATTTATCACATTGATTATAAGAAATATTTACTCTTTTATTTTGTGGTGTATTTCCTCTTTCATTTAAATCAATATTTTTAATTTCATCTAAAGTTGCTACTCTATAATCTTTTATATTGTTAGGATCATTAAAATAACTATTAATATTAGATGGCTGTATATGAAGATCAAGATAAAAAATTTCTCTACTATTTGCATCTCCTCCTTCCATAATTTTATTTTTTTTACGTTTTGATAATGATGTATTTAATGTTTTTCTTTTTCTCTTTTTATAAGAACTAGAACGAGGCATTATTATAATTAATATGTATATTAAAAATATATATATTTTAAACCGTAGATATAAATAAAAAGAAAGATACAAAATTATTTTATTTCTCTTGTATCACGTAATCTAACTTCAGGATATCCAGACTTTTTTGTTAAATTTAAAGTGGCATATTCTGGAAATTCTTTTACTATCCATTTTGCTCCTGCCATAACTGTTTTCATTGTTCTAAATTCTTGATTTCCTCCTTTTTCTGTATAATAAGAAGTTTTTGGAGCATATCCTCGCATACGAATAACACCACCATCTCGAATATAAAATCGAATAGAACGTTCATAATCTTCTTTGTCCATTTCTAACTCTAACTTTACTCCTTTTGGTCCTTTTGTTCCAGGATTGAACATTCCATTCACACATCCAATAATAAATCGTAAATCTGTATCTATTTTATCATTCATAAAATATCCGTTTGGTGTTGGATATATTCCCCATAAACTCAAATTATGTTTTTTACATTCACTAAATCCTCTTTGTATCATTCGTTCAAGACTGACAAGTGGTTTTTCATGTCTCTTTGTTTCTACCGTATATTCTATTAAACCTTTGATATCATCATCCATATGAATAACAGGTTTTCCTACAGAATAATAATTACTAATAAAATTTCTCTGGGGACCAATTTTAGGCACACCTACTATAATTTTATTATATGTTTTAGGATCAATAACTTTTTTATATTCTTCTTCTTCTTTCTTATCAGCAACAAAAATATCTACACGCTTTGGGTCAATATTATATTCTTTTAGAATAGCAAGACTTTTATCACGCAGAGTTTCAGCACGTTTATATGAAGGTATCGCTATCACATAATCGTATTTTTTTGATTTTTTTGTTACCATCTATTTATCGTCTAGATTTTCTTTTTTTATATGTTTTTCTTCTTCTACCACCTCCAAATAATCCTGGTGAGCCTGTTTGTGATCTTGGAGAAGATTGTAATCCTGAAACTTGATATTTAAGAGTCTCTATATCACTTTTCATTTGTCTAATTTCACGACCCAATGCACTTGATGATCCAGAACGACGGGTCTTAGTTGGTTCTGTCCCATAACTGCCTTGTCCTTGTGGCATATCTTGTTTTGGTTGTTTTGGTTGTTTTGGATAACTAACACCAGGCATTTGAGAATTACCTATAATTTCTTGTGGCGATGCTTCTTCTGAACTAGATCTTTTTCTTTGGGACCCTTCAGATTTCATCATTTCTTGTGGTGCTTGTTCTTTCATCATTTCTTGTGGTTCAGGTCTCATCATTTCTCGTGGGCTAGATCTCATCATTTCTTGTGGTGCTTGTTCTTTCATCATTTCTTGCCCACCAAATAAACTCATAAATCCTCCAGATTTAGGAAAACCTAACATTTCCATCCCACCACATCCACAACCACGACCTTTTTGTTTTCTTGTTGTCCTTCTTCTCATTAATAGTCGGAGAGATATTTTGTTTCTAACTTCAATCCATTTATCAATATTTTCTTCTTCCAAAATGCCATCATTTCTTTCTTTTTCAAATTGAACGCATCAAAGGAACCATCGGGATTTTCATACATGATAGGTTTTTTCACTTTTTCTTTTACAATTACAAATCCAATAATTAAATCTTCTCCAATCAAATTTCTATTATTATCATATTCATCAAAAATCATATAATATGTTTTATTATTGTCATACATATATTGTTTAAATACTGCTTTACCAAATGGATTAATTTTCTGTTTATAATATACTTCTATTATATCCATATTAGGTTTATTTTCTTTTGTATCTTCTTCATTTTGTATAGATGGTATTTTTTCTTTCGAACCAAAATAAAATGGTGGCAGAGTTCTAGAACGTTCTACCGGAATATCATAATTCTCTTGTTTATCCAACAATATATAGGACCCATTTTTCATACCAAATAATTTCCAAGAATCTGGATCTGATACTTTAGAATATAATCCAGTGCGAATTGTATATCCTATTATTTCTACGTATGCTTTCAAACGAATTATAAAGTTTTTATTCTGTGATTCTACAGAATAAAACATTTTGGATAAAAACTTATTATTTGATGTAATGAATCTAAATAATTTGATATCAAATGATTTATTTGTTTGTAATAAAAACGTTTCTATATAATCAATCTTTGTATAATTTGTGAAACCTTGACTACTTGTTATTGGTTGTTGGCTTATTTGATCGAGGTGATATGTGCCATTTGTATCAAATAACACACCACTACGGCTTTGTATATTTGTATATATTGTAAAGAAAGTATCAGATATAATATTATTATAAATATCAACGCCAGGATAATTACCATATACAACAGGATTTTCACTATAACTTATTAATGTTCCTTCATCATCATATGTTCCAGGTGTTACACTTAAAATCGCAAAAAATTTTTTAGATGAATCATGAATATTAAATGGATTTTTTAAAGCATATAATGTTGTATTTTGAATTTGCGGATTATCTGTATTACTAGGATATATTTTATTATAATAAATAGTTTCAGGAAAAAAATTTGCTTGATTAAATAGACTCCAATTTATATTATTAATAAAACTACTACTACTACTATCTTTAACTATCCAACCACTATATGATGAGTTATTGTCAGTTGTAATAAATTCAATATAACTTCTATCAACATTTTGTTTATATAAAATATTAATTTCGTATAATTTACCATTATTTGTTGAAGATGTTGGATTTCCTGATACAATATAAAACTTTACATCGGATGTTATATTTATATTTTTATAAAAGAATATAATTGGTAATCTATAATATGGAGATGGATAATAATTATTACTGAAAGGTATATTTTTTGTTGAATGTGCTATAACCCAAAATGAATTATCTATAGATACTTCTAAACTCCATAATTGGACACAATTATTTACTTGAGGACCACTCATAAATGAAAATCCGTTAAAATATTGTGGAGAATCAACACCAAAATCAAAATCAATATGATTTGTGGAAGGATCAAAATAATTACCTACAAATGTATTTAATTGATTTATTCTTGTAGATGATGTTACTAAGGTTAGTAAATTATTATTAGTAGAAGAACTAGCTGATAATCGAGTAGCATCATTAAAAAAATCAATATGTGATACTTCAAATGTTTCTCCTCTTCCAGCGCCATACATATAAATTGGTTTAAATCTTACATATCTTATTGGCCAAATCTTTGTTTGATATAATGGAGGTTGTGAGGTTTCAACTATTTGACTATCAGAATAAAATATAGGTGTTCTACAAAAAAAATGAGGATAATGTATAGATTCATTTGTATAAGGAAATACTTGGTTATGTATTGTATTATAAACTAACTCACCACTACTGTTAGTGGTTCCATCAGATGCTTCAATAATCCATTTTATCATACATTTTTTTACATCTATACCTGTAACAAATGATATTCCATTAAAAGAAATAGGAGATGTAAATTGAATTAATAAAGGGTTATTTGTAAGAGCCTCATATGTTTGTACATTTCTTGGATCTGTTTGTCTAATATTCACAGAATTAAACAAATATGATAATGTATTATCTGTTAAACTAACTGGAACAGCATTTTGCCCATTATATAAATTTATTTGTGTTAACTGATAATAAAATGATTCTGATATGGGACTTCTAATTCTTAAATATAAGTATGAATTTGTTTCTAGTGTATCAGAACTTCGTATTATTGATTGATCCAATGAGACATTTTGTGCTTCTGAAAAACTAAAAATAGGTGTTCTATAAAAGGAATTATATATAGAAAAACCTACATTAACATCATCTACGTAATTTGTATCTTGTCTTACTAAATCTATCCATGTGGTTCCATCTGTTGTTCCTTGGACAACCCATTTTTGAGGATTTTGTAAACTATATGCAGTCATAAAAGAAAAACCATTTGCGGATGTTGGTTCTTTAAATGTAGCTGTTATTTCTCCACCAACATATGTATGTGTGAAATAATTATTTCTTATATTTTCGATTAGCCTTAAATTTACATTGATACCATCAATTAATTTTATTAAATTAAAATCAGTTCCTCCATTGATACTTAATGATTGTATTACTATAGGTTTTTTTTGTTCAAGTAGAGCACTATTAAAAAATTGTATTTGTGATATGGAATAAGTTAGTCTGAAATTGTCTGAAGAAATTTTTGGTATAAATTTAATTTGTTTCCACAATAAATTATTTTTATAATTATTTTTAATTTGACTAGGTGTTGATCCAGTTTGTATTAAAGCAGTGGTATCAGTATAGTTTGTGAATGTTTCTCCTGATGGTATTAAAGGTTCTCCTGTTGATGAAAAACGTGGTGTAAATGCTTCAAACGCAAAGACATTATTATCTGTTTTAAATATTACTTTATAATATAGTTGAGTTCCAAATTCACTAATATTTGGCATCATATTGTAATAAATGCTATCATCACTCTTTGTATATTCAATTCCAACACTTAAATATAATACATTACTTACTATATTATAAGCATATACTTTTTTAAGAATACTATTGAATGGATATCCTTTTGTTTTTGAATATAAAGGAGTAAAGTGTTCTTTAAATTTGGTTATATATGTATTAATATTAGTAACGTCAATAGGTATCTTAAATTTAGTATTATCTACCGTTGCTGACTCAATACTATTTACTTCTGTGAGAGATACATATTGAACTATATAATTTGTTTTCCCAATTGGTAAGTTATCAGTAGTTGTTATCATATATTCTATTTTATTCTTTGTAGCATCTACAATATTAGAGGATGTAATACCTATTAATCCTGTTAGTGATTCTATTGTTGTCAAAACTGTTGGTAAAATAGATTGTGTTATTGATGTATCAGGAATAGGTGTTCTTATTCCAGAAACTAATTTAGAAGTTTGATTGAATCTATCTTTATAATCTTTACCACGAGTATTTAATAAAGTTGTATAATCATCATTTAATATATTTTTAGTAGGTGCAACATTTGATACGAAAGAAGCAGTTAAATCTAAAAACCCTTGGGTTACGGAAAGTCTATATCTTGCTGCAGCAGTTGTAGTAGTTCCATATGTAATAGTATTTGTAGTAGGATTGCCAGTTAAATTAACTTTATTAAATACTATATCAATATTGTTAGAATCAGCAATATTAAATCTTATAATATTTGACATATAAGCATTAGTGTCAGGATAACTGTCAAAAATACTATTTCTAAATCTTACATTATTTAATATATAAGTTCGTAAAGTATCATAATTATTAAATTGAGTAGAATAAAAATTTAAAGTATTTAATTTACCAACAGCTGAATACGTATCAGAAAGAGTTTGTTCATAATTACTACGCATAGTTCCAGATACTGTGTTAGCATCTGATATAATAGGGTCATACACACTTTTTATATTTGATCCATAATCAGTCAGAAGATTTCCAATGTATTGGAATCCTGAAACGTCGCTACCTGATGAATCTGCCACATAAGAAGTATTCTCTTGAATAAAGAATCCATTACTTGATGTAACACCTTTTGTATAATTTCCTTGATTATCAAGATTTGATGTAATAGCAATAGAGCAGTCAGCTATTAATGTAGCAACTTTAAAACTTTTCGTCATTGTTACATAATCACCACCTATGTTGCGTTGAACTTGTATAGGTATCGTAGGTGAATATGAATTTGTCTTTGGATAAATAGGAAAAGAACGATTTCTATAGGGTTCAACTTGTTGATGTAGTGTTATCCAATTTGTTCCATCTGATGAGCCTTCTAATAACCATTGTTGAATTGCTTTTGTATCTTGTAGACTGTATATGTTAAAGGATGTTATATTTTGTAAAGTTCCTATATTTACAGATAATGGTGTTCCATATGCATTTACAGTAGTAAATAAAATTTCTTGTTGTGTATTGTTATTATAATTTAATTTAATTTTAAAAGGATTATAAGTATTTGTGTAAGGAAATAAATCTATATAACTCACATAATTTGGAACTATATCTGGATTATCTAAACTCATATCATTATATGTGAGAGAACCATTTGCAATATATAGAACACGATTTGGTACACAAGCAAAAAAACTATTATAAGGCAATATTGAATTATTATAATTTATTGCTAATTTATTATATATTATAAAATCTCTCATGAATCCATTGAAATTTTTTGATATATCTTTAGTATTTCTATTACCAATTGTAAGTTGTGTATCAACTGTATTAAATGAAATATTTGTAGAATCAATTGAATAAATTTGAATTCCATTTTTGTAAAGAGAAAGGGTTGAACCATTATTTACAATACCTAAATGAACCCATAAAGATTGTATTTCATTTCCAATAAATTCTATTGTGTAAGATGTTCCATTAATCCAGAGATTCATAGTTGGTCCCTGAAATGTTACACCTAATTGTATTGTGTTACCATTTTCAAATGTAAAAATTGTTTGTGTCCCAGAATTATAGTCATACATATACATAAACCATTGAATTGTAAATATATTTTTATTAAATTTATAATCATTTTCTCCTAGATTTCCAACACTTATATATTTTAAAGTATCATCTGGGGTAAAACTATATATATATCCAATTGGTTTTCCAGGTATATCCCCTTTTACAATAGAGCAAATTCTTCTTGAATCAACAAAATATAATGTATTATCTCTATATAAAAGAGATTCTGGTATAATTGGTATGAATTTAGCATATCCTTGGTTATAAGAAGATGATTGTGTCCCATTTCCAGCAATTGTTGTAATCTTATTATCAGTAAATGTTACCATTCTTACACGATTATTTCCATTATCTGCTATATATAAATTACCACTTGAATCAACTGTAATTCCTGTGGGATTTTTTAAAGTTGCTGCTGATGCTATTCCTCCATCTCCAAGATTTGCTGTAGTAGTAGTTGCTAAACCAGTTCCAACAATTGTTGTTAATGTAGAACCTACTATTTTACATATTCTGTGATTTCCAGTATCAGCAACATATAGATTATGGTTATTATCTATAAAAATACTAGAAGGATTATTTAATCCATTTACAATCATTTCTCGATTTCCTGCTATAGGAAAGCCTATTCTATATATACCATTTCCTTCAACATAATATATATAATTCGTTTGAGAACCACCAATTGTTATAGCATCAAAAGATATATATTTTACATTGGGAACATTTTTTAGTAATCTAAGATTAGAATCGTTATCCGATATATAACAAATTCTATTATTTCCTGTATCTGCTATAAATAATACATCATTCAAAGCATATAAACCTGTAGGAGAATTTAAATATGCTAATGTTCCTTGATTATCTATACCCTGATTTCCCCGAACTCCTAACGTTCCAGCAATAATACTAAATGTTCCATCAACATTTTTTTTTCTAATGACATGGTTTGCTGTATCTGCTATATATATAGAACCACTTTGACTTACACTAATTGTGTTATTTTTATTATTTCCTCTAAATATTTCTGTTAAAATTGTTCCATTTGTTAAAAATGTTTGACTTGTAATTTGATCTGGTGCCAAAGCATTATAATTTACGTTTGATTGAGAAATAATTCTATTGATAACGTTTATAATATTCCCATCATTCCGTCCTTGTAAAATAAATTTTGTATTTATATTTTTTATAGGATTTGTTGGAACAGTATTGAAAATATTTGATTCATATAAAGCATCATAATTATTAAAGGAAAAGTTACGCATACACCCCTTAAAATATTTTCTTTCTTGTCTAAATCTATCATTTCCTATATATATTTTTGTTATATCTCCTGTAATATCTCCTTGTTGTTCAAATGATAAAAATGCGAATCCATCTTTATAACAAGTGATAACATTATTATATCTAACAATTGCTAAATATGTCCAGCGATTAAATTGATTATAATTAAAATCAATATATTTAATAGAATTATTTACATATAAATTAAAACGAAGAATATTATTTATTCTTTGCTGAAACGTAACACCTAAACTATAATTACCAACTACAAAGACAATTGATGTTTCATTATCACTGTCAAATATACCATGCTGAAACCAATCAATTGTAAAATTATTAGAGCGAAGGTTAAAACACGCTTCACTTGTTGATTCAACAGTTATATAACTATTACTACCGTTAAAATACATACCATCTCTATTATCATTATATGAAACTTGTAATGGTGTAATACGTATTCTATTAAATTGTAGTGAACTATCTATTATAATAGCATTCTTTTTACGTACTTCTACTAAATAATCACATTGATAAGAATTTGGCGTGGCTCCTTTTAATACTCTTGTAATAGTATCGTCATAATAATTATCTAAATTATATTGTTCTATTAGAGTATTCATTACAAAAGGTGATGTACATAAATAGGAAGGGCATTGACCATATTGATTATCTAAAGATAGTGCTTCTTCAGGTAAAGGTTTTATTATAGGGATAACTTGATTATTCATATAGGTTGGTAAATTTATATCAGATTGCTGTTTGCTATTTATATCAATATATTGATTTCCTATATCTTCTATACTTTTTCTTGTAGCATTACTCTGACGAATTAATGCTGTTATTTTATTATTAATATTTGATACTTGTGGATATAATTCTTCTATTGTCTGTCCAGCACTATATATAATATTATTTGTTAAATAATTTCTTGTTACTGTATTAACTGCTGTATTAATTTGTGTTGTTGCTGTTGTTATTGCTGTATTTGTAGCAGCAATTGCTCCTAGAAGACTGGTTCTAATATTAAGATTTGACATAATAATATCACGATATTGTGCTGAATTTGTTCCTAAATTATATCTACATTTATCTTCTTCTAATGTAAAACAATTTTCAGGATTTTCTATTGTTGTGCAAATATCTGGGGATGGTGTATATGTTTGATTTAATATATTACTCATAAAAACTCCAATATCTATTGTTCTGTATTTATTGTATGTTATACCACTGTGTGTTGTTAAACCATATCCATCCCCAGGTCTAAAATTGTATATTACACTTTGGTAATTACTTGTAAATGTGGGAGGTTTATTTAAAACAGAATCACAACTACCTCCTATTGATGTAACAGTTAATGTTGGTAACATTTGCCTAAAAGTATTTGCTATTGCTAGATTTGTGCTAAATAATATTGTTGTGCTTACATTTAGTGTTGAAATATTTGATGTATTACTATTATATAATCCCATAAGATTAGTATATTCTGGTGTCCATAATCGTGTATATTCATTACTAATATTATTCAAATAAGAAAATAAATCACGTGTTGCGGAGGCATACCAAGTGTATAGTGATTGGTATAAATCTCCAAATGGCACATATGTATTAGTATCTAAATATTTAAATCCTTGACCTGGTCTAACACTCTTGGGATTATTATCTGGTAGTAATCTAGGATTCTGATATTCTGTATTATCATATATAAATTGATATTGAACATTTACAGTTCTTTGTTTAATTATTCCATCCGTTGTTGAAAAGACATTATTTGTCAAAGAGTCATATTGTGTTTCTTGCCATTTATAATAACAAGTATTTGAATTTACTTGTTGAAATCCTAGAATCTTATTTACATATAGAGGTCCATCATTTGAATTATAAAAGTTATTTGCTCTTGCTGTAACATTCGCCTGATATAGATCAGACGCTTCAGATGTTCCACGTTTTGTCAGATCATCCCCAGTAATTTGTGTAGTCATACTTGATAAATTCAAGAAAGCAGTTTGATTAAATAAGGCAGCCGCTTTATTTATAAACTTTATATCACCACAAATAATAGGAGGAGTAATATTTTTAGTATACACAATTGTTGGATAATACTGGCCAATATTTCCTTGTGTATTCCCCATATCAATTTCTAAATTTCCATTATAAGCAAGATTATATGTTAAAGCAGCGTTTACACCTATTGCCATTCCACTAATAGGAAAACTCCATTTACTATTATTAAGTGTTGGTCTAACAAATACTCTCGCACATCCTTGTAAAATTCCTGAAATCTGTGTTTCAATTGTATACATTTGACTATATAAACTATCTTGAATTGTTGCTAATCTATCTGTATAATTCATTCCAACAGTATCTTGTGTTTCAGCTATATATGGTGCTTTGGAACCTGTTAATTTCCCATTTAAAATTTTTGTAATTATATCATTACTGGTATTCAAATTACTTAATTGGATTTGTAAATCTTTTACATTAATATTTTGGTCAATAGGATATATTGGATTAAAAATAGGATCAAGTTTATGTGTTGCTGCTGATAAATCAATGTAATATAAATCAATTGCATTTGATGTTAGGATTTGACCAGGTATTGCTGTTGTATATTGTTTATCTTTATAATATTGTGACCACGAACCATCTTCCATAATATCAATTAAACGATTATATTCTTGTATCTGTGGCATATATTGTATTTGTAAATTATTAATACGTCCGTTTGGCAACCTTTGTTTTTTATCAAATCGAATATCTATCATATTAGAACCAATCATATAAACATCATAAATCGTCGTCATTTCATATAATCCATCTGAACTTTCATAATAGAGTTGTGCTATAGAATTTAAAAAACTTTCATCACTGATATTTAAATTACTTAGAGCACCATAGTTTGGAATAAGTTTATTATTATAGGAAAGATTGTTAAAATCACTCTCAAGTGTTTTAATTTCTAAATTTGTTGGCGCTGCCATTGCTTCAGCAATACTTCCTCCACCGATTATTGTTTCTAAATTTGTTAAAGTTGTTTTTAAATTTTCTAAGTTTGTCTTATTTGTTGTGGCATTCGTTAATAGAGTTTTCGCTTGATTATATTGTGATAAAGTTTTTAAATATTTATCTATGTTTTCTTCTGCTATCCTATAATCTATTGTTCCAAAAGTTTGTTGGTTTTTTATTCTTACTAAATCATTATAAGTTATTACATCACCACTTGTAGAATTTGTTTGAATATCAGTTATATTTGTTTTAAATGTTTCTGAATATTCAATGGTTTCTGTAAAAATTTCAATTGCTCCACTAATATCAGATTTAATAGTAGTATCTGTTTGAGAAATTCTTAACCAAAAATTAGAATTTGTTCCTACTGATGGATTCTTATCTATATTTTCTACAATACATTTATATCTATTTCCATTTAACTTTACATAATTATTTATTTTATAAGTTATTGTAGAAACCCAATCTGTTCCTACTGGAAAAAGTTTAGAAATATTATTAATAATATTTATTCCTCGTGATATAGATTTTATAGTATTTTGAATTGCTCGAAAGTTACTAATAAAAGAATCTACAAATACTTTGTTTGTTTCTATATTTTTCTTTGCTTCTATCATATTTTCATCTGTTGGACTTGTTATTAAATTATTTGATTCATCAATATTTTGTTTTGCTTCTAATAAATATATATATAGATTTGATAATCGAATTGTTCCTTCTGGTGAACTCTTATTTTCAAGTGATTCAGTATTTAAAGTAATAATTATTTTACTCTCTTCTTCTGATAGATCGATCGCTTTTATCTTATAAAAATCACCATTATTATTAGCACTTCCTTCTATACGAATATAATTTCCAACAAAAAATATTCCAGGATTCGTAGTATCACCACCTAAATAAAAAGAATTACTATCAATTTCTATTTTAATTTTAGATTTATCGGTAATACTTTGAATATTCTTTGTTATATCGGATAAAGTTATATCATCTCCTATTTTATTACCAACTATATTTACCAAACTATCTATTAAAGATACTGCTTGATCATAGGAATTACCATTTGTTAAATAATTATTTAATGAACCCAATGATGAAACAATATTCCGCATAATAGTTGCCACATATTGTGTAGAACTTACTGCTTTTTGAATTGCTGTTACAACAGGAGATACAGTTCCACTATTTACATTGGTTAAAGCATTTCTTATACCATCTGTTGGGAAAGATGATAATACTTGAGAAATAGAATCATTTAATTGTAGCAAAGAAGATAAAATATCTCCTGTTATACTATTAGAAGGATCCGCATTTCTAAAAAAATTACTTGTAGAACCATTATTATCACTAAATACTTTTCCTCCAGTTTTTAAAATACTTAAACTTAAGTTAGATGTAGTGGGATTATATTGATAACTATTATATATTCTACTTGAGGCAACAATACGTTTTGCGGCTTCTTCATTTGGCACATTACTTATCGTTCCATTTGTTGTAAATGCTCCAGAACCCGTTGTGAAACTACCATAGTTAGCATAATTTGATAAAAACATATTTATAAATCGTTCAGGAAAGTTGTTCCTCATTGCTAAACATATGTATTGTGCTTTTTTCAATTCATTCGGATTAATACCACTACTAGCCGTTACATCGCCTAAATGCATTCTTAAATATCGTGTGCTTCTATTATAGACCCAACTAGTAATATATCTACGTGCTAAATTTGGTATCTTTGCCATCATTTCATCTCTAATATTTCCCACATATGCATCATTAGAGTTAGTAATTGTTGTAAAGGCTTTAGAAGTAAATCCACTATTTACATTTGTTTTAAATGTATTACTATCTACTTTTAAATCATCATCTGATAAGACTTTAATAGTATTATTATTTCTTAAACTTATAAGATTATTATTGTAACTTAAATTTTCTGTATTTACTATATATCGAAAAGTTGGAGTTGTTCCTGACATTACAACATCTGGAGTTAATTCTGGTAAAAACATATTAAAACTGTAGTAACAATTTGAACCATTAATTATACCATCATAAGGAACACGAAGAATAGTATCTAAATTATATTGGTCATCAAAATTAGTGAATACAGAACCCAAAAACATACATTCTCTGAAAGAGTTTATGTGGTCGGTGGTTAATTCACCCCCATATACATTTAATTCTAATTGTTCTGAAATGGCATACTCTAAATCTCTCCTTCTATCAGGAATTAAATTCACAATTTGACCGGCTTTTCTTTCCTGATTTACTTGAGAATATGTAAGAGTTGGTGGTTTATCTTTATTATATACAACACGATATAATGTATCTCTTGAATCATCAGATGGAGGCCATAAATTTTTTCCTATCCTAGCATAACCATCATTTCTCGGATTACCATTGCCATCATTTGTTCCTACGAAATTTCTATACCAACTTTGACGAGAATCACTAAATTCAGCAACTTGTGTGATATTTTTATCTAAAATTGTTGTTCCAGTTCCATCACTTGATAAAATATTATAATTTGATGGTGGCTCTGTTAAATTAATCTCATGATATAATAAAGAAGGTCTTGTTAAAGGGCGATTAAAAATAAATTTTTGTTTATTTTTAGCAGAATAAGTATTAATAAAACTTATATAATTACTCAAATTATTATTATATATATCTAAATCTAAAACAGCAGTAGTTTCTCCAGAAAAATTTATTAACCAATTGGATGAAGCACCATATTGCCCTGTGTAAGGAAACCAATATCTTGTTTGTGTATCTACAGTATTCCCTCTATCATAAGGAAAATCAACAATTGTTAAAATTTTTTTATATTTTACACTATAATAATTATACAAATTAGCATTCGCATATCCTGAAAAATTTTTATAATCTGTTAAAAAATTAATAATTTCAGTATACATTTGCCTTAATGTAAGAATACTCCCATCAAATCTATATTGTCTTGTTGCTGCTGAAGAACCTACAAATGTATCTGTTGATATTGTATTATTTTGTGTTACTTGAAATCCTTCTTCATTATAATATCTTTTATAACAATAATATAATACTGTTATTGAAAGAATACCTAAACCAATTATTAAAATTGTCTTCCAATTCATTACCCTACTTTTTTGTATATATTCTATTTAAGTATGTTTATCAATAAAATTTTTTAATTTCTATCATAGTATTTTTTATACCATCTACAAATTCAGCAGACGTATCATTTAAATAATCCATTCTTTCTTGAGATATCATAAATCTAATTATAAATTTTACAACATCCGGAGATAAATAATATGGAGATAATTTTTCTAATTCTAAAGCAAGTCTTTGTGTATCAAGAACACCAATATCTCTTGGAATTGTTATGTGTGTATTTGGATTTACAACATTTCCAGAAGCATCAACAATATTTTCAGTAGGATCAAATGTTACTCTTGAATCATTATTAACAGAACATTTCATCATATTTGTATAAAAATTTATATATCTTAGAGCATAATCTAATTTATCTTTATTTTCTAACAATACTGTGGCATAAAATTCATCTATATCTGGTAAAAATTCAAGTTGATATGTATCTACTGAAGCAAGTGCTCTACATGCTATTGCCTGTGTATTCATATTTATTGGTCTACCACTAGCATCTATAGCATCAATAGATGGTGTTAGAGATAAACATAAATCTGTAAACGTCTTTTGATATTCCATATTATCTTTTTTTGCTTGTTTCGCAGCAACCATAGTAGCACTTATATTTTGAACTGGTTCTCGTAGTTGTCTCACATAATCTTTTAAAAAGTTTCTTTTAGATACCAATTCTCTACATGCTTCTGTATAACCATTTTTAGGTCTTTGAAATGGTTCAACCACACTTTTTTTTATAAATAATGTTGATATTAATAGAATAATTATTAATATTAAAATTATTATATTTCTTTTTTTCATTTTAACCCTATAGTAAAGTTAGAAAGTAAAAAACTTTAAGAATATTCAGCATCCAAGAATAATGGGGAAACATTATCAGAACCTCCTAATGATACTGAATCTGTATCTATAACATCAACAAATGATTGTGATATATAGGTTGCTTTATCTGCTGGTGACATTGTATCTGGTAAAGCAATTTGTAATTTAAAAGAATTAGATGTATATGACCATACACAAGAAGTTGTATCTCTTGCCAAATCAAATTTAGCACGTAATACGAAACGACCTGTATTACTAGGTGTTGTTTGACCAGGTGGTGTATATTGTTGTTCTATTAAATAATCTATTTTATCATAACCAATTTGTTTTCTGCTTAATATATTTATTGTTGTAAAACGTAATGGATTTGTTGTCGGTGTATTTGCTTTCGTTCTATAATCTGCGATTACATTATCTGATAAATTAGTATTAGAATTAATTTGACATATACCACTTCTAACACCAGTAAAATATGGTGTTGGTAGATTATTACCATACGATAATGTTAAATCAGATGCTTTAATTGGAGGATAAATTGATATTGTGCTAGAACCTATTACATTTGAAACTGGTATTTTTATAGGATTAAAATCACATGTTGTTGTATTCACAGGAACCATAGGGAAACTCATATATTTCAATGTATTTTTTACTATATAATTATTTGAATTATTTGAATCATAATATGTCCTATCATTATAAAATTCATTCTTATTTTCAAAGATTAAGTGACATTCATTATTTGACGCAGTAGATGCTTGAATAATTTTTGTCATTGTATTTCTTTCTTGATTGTAAATACCAATGGGGGAATTTCCGTTATTATAAGCATCCATAATGCGTTGCATGTATGTTGGATTCGAACATACATTTCTAACAGTTTCAGAAGCACATATATTTGTTTGTGGTGTTCCTACAAGATTTGACAATGTTATTATTCCCATTAATGGTCTCAAATATTCACCTGTTGTATTTAATAAATTTGACATCTTTGTCGTATATCGTGTAACAAGTTCATCATTATAGTATGTTATATTACTACCAAATATATAATCGGTATTACTCTTCGCAGGTCCAGCAAAATTATATCCAGTATTGGAAAAAGAACCTTGTAATCTTGATGTATATTTCTTAATTTCTATACCACCTCCTGATGGGTCTATAGTATTGTATGTATAAGGAGTATTTACAAATGCTTCTTTTGCTTTCATAGTATAAGATACAGTCTTTCGTGTAACAACATTCTTTAGTTCTAATGTTCCTGTAATAGTAATATTATTAATAAGTGGGCTTGTAGTATGACTACCATCATTATTTATTCTATCATTAGAAGGATACAAATCAATATCTAAAGGTTGTATATCCATATTATTAATATATGTAATCTTATTATTTGAAACATCTATATCCGATATTACACGCATACCTTGTATCGATTGAGAAAGGCAAGGTGTTTTTGAATCTGTTGATAAAGGAGGTTCTCTTACAGTTATAATTCTATAAATAAAATATAATTGTTCTGAATCTGGTGCTGATTCTGCTGGTATTACTGTTTTAGTTCCTAATGATGTTATTCTACTAGATAAAGTGCCAATTGCTGTAATAGATGGTTCTCCCACTATAATAGAATCTGGTGATGAAGGACCATATGGATCAATAATTCTAGCAGTGGAAGATGTATTGAAATCTTCATTAATTGACTCAAATCTAACATTAAATTGAACTACATAGGATGTAGTAATCTTTGTAGAACTATTAAGAACAGTCATTGTCACTATACTTATTAAAGTTCCTGAAGTAACACTGTTATTTGTAGTTAATTTATACATTTCTGGAGTAAATCCTACAATTGTAAAAGAGCCTGTTCTATATGATGACGGTATACGATTTCTCAAGGCATTTTCATAAGGATTAAACATATTGCGTGTTAGAGGAGCAATACCAATTAAATCTGCTGTTGTAGAAGTTGTAGGTTCTAAAATGAAACCTACTGTTTGTGTATAAGTAAATGAAAGTGTAGGAGAATAAGAAATATTTATTATCATACCTTTTATAAATCCTGTAACTGAATTTACTTGAACTGTTGTTCCACTATAAGTAATATTTATAATCTTTGATATACTTGCAGTCAAGTATGATTGTGTGGAATCATCAAGTTTTTTAGGATTTTTAATAAAAACATCAATCTCATAATCACAACTTGTAGGACCAGTAGTGAACCCACGTTGTATATTTACTATCTTTTCTTCAGTAGTATTTGTATTATTATAATCAATCATAAAATTACTCATATTAATTGGGTCAGAGCAGAAATTACTTGTCTGGGCTCCTAATTGAGATTCTGTTCCATTTGGATATGAAATACGAATAGGTTTCTTTGGTCTAACTAAATCTGGTAACTTTTTGTAAGCAATAGGATCATAACGAGGGACTAAAAGTTGTTCTGTCATTGGTCTAAAATGAACAGGTTGCGCTCCACTATCTAATAATGTTGGTTTAATATAACTAGCAGTTAAAAATCTAAGTCTATTGTTGTTATTTTTTAAATCATTAAATAATGGCATATTATCACTAGGTGGTATAGGTTGAACGAAATGTTTTATATTATTTGGTGGCTCAACCGTTAATGATGTAGTAATAGTATCGGTATTATGAGATGATTTATTTCCTTCATCATCATATTTATCTATTTTATTATCAGTTGTATCAATATATAATTTTTGAACTTTTTGAATTCCGAGAGTTTCTGGTAAACAGAAAGTACACGCAGATAAATCTTGTTGATACAATATACGATTTGTTGTTTGTCTAATTGTTTCTGGAGTAGCAATATTATATTCATCCCAAATGTATTGACAAGTATTATTTCCTCGTGCTTCAATATTATGAATTGTTTTAATACGCATGTTAGGCATATCACGTTGATATGATTGGATGACTTGTTCTACATTTGATAAATCAATACATTTATCAAGCGTTATATTCATATTTTCACATCGTTTTAGATGAGGGAGAACATCAAAATCAGTAGGAAAACGTAAATCTTCTTGAAGATTTGTTGGATCTGGTGTGATTACAGCAAGTGCTCCTCCATCTAAATGTGTGCATCCTGTTACATCATAGTATTTTGATGTCATAAAATCATTATCTAAACCATATTTATAATTTAAATTTTTAACATCTGTTGCTGTAGGAGTTATAGAAACATCTATTTTATGTCTGTTCCATAAAGCAGTTCTAGCATCAATTACTGCTTCCATTCGTGATTGTAAATCTCTTAGAACTGCACCTCTAAAATGTAAATCATTTTGGAAAAATATATTTGGATTTTCATTTGTTGTATAGAGTTTTCCCAATACATCTAAATAATTACTTGTAGCAGTATCTGTATTTATTTTAAAATCTAAATAAAATGGGTCTGCTGCTAATAAATAGGCTTCTAAATTATCTGTTGCTATTTTAAAATCTCTTTGTAAAACAGTTGTATCTTGAACACTAGCCAATTGCCCAGTTGTCATGACAATATTATTTATGACGGTTGCTCTTTGAATAATAGTATTAGCATCAGATATCGCAGTAGATAATCTTGATATGGCAGTCTCTAAATTAGCATTTGTTTGACCGCCAAAACGTATATAGTTTGTATTAGCATCCATAAGTTGATTCCATGAATTATTAGATACATCATATACAAGACTACGAAGATTTATAATATTTGTAGAATAATCAGATGGTATATTATTTGCTGAATTTGTAGCAATTGAATTTGCAGAATTTATAGCATTATACACATGTAATAATGCTTGTGAAATAGAATAATTTAATGAACTCATTGTGCTACTATCTGTTGAGATATTAAGAAGATATGATAGTATAGTATTAAGAAGTGCTAGATAACCATAGGCAAGATTAATAATTTCGGATATAGATGAACCAATAATATGATTAATACGTTCTGTGTTTTGTCTATCATATGCTGCTTTTGCCGCCATTAAAGCAGTATTTGTAGAATTTACAGATAATATATAAGCAGCAGCAGCATCACTTCTTTCTTTTTGTTCTAAATATAATTCATAAGCGGTTAATAATACTTCTCCACTTATTAATCCTGTAGAATCACTTTCAGGTTCATTTGGAAAATGAATAGCATCATTTAGTTTATACATTGCTTCATCATATATATCATCTAGAGCTCTCCATACAGTATTACCAGCATTATTTCCCCATATATCATATGGTATCAAACAATTACCTGTATAATTTGGAGGACCACTGTTTCCTCTCCATCTGAAATAAAATCTTCTATCAGCATCATAGGATCTTGTTTGTTTTACAATTGTTCCAGAACGTGCGTCATATTTAATAGTTACCATTTCACACATTGCGTCACAAGTGAATAAAGAAGAAGCAATTACATAATTAATTTTTGCGATATATTCAATTGTAAAGGTTCTATCATCACCTATCTGAGGATTTCGTATTGCGTTATTATAGTAGAATTGAGCCATTTCTACTAAAATATTTGGGTCTGAGAAATCTAGATAAAAGAACTTAGAAACTAAACTTGGATTTGGAGATCCTTGACTTGATTTACCACCGATATATTGATAAATATTGTTCTGTTTAAAACCATCTAACTTCACATTTAAATTATAATAATTTTCAGGATTGTTTTTAATATTATTGAAATTTGTATATCCTGCCCAACTCCAATAGGGACCACTTCTGGCATTCTCAGATGATGGTATTTGTCTATTAGGAACAATTCTCATTTTACCACCAACGATATTTGTTCCTGTTGATAATTTATTATTATAATCTGGCCAATCTAAAAATATAGAGGATATCCAAGACTGACTCATATATTTTGGTAAAATATAAGGGTCACGAATACATATTAAATCCTCTATAAAGTTTTGCGCTCTATCACTTGCTGGAGCAGAAAAGTCTTTACGAACACACATATATGGATAGAGTAAATCTATTAAATCTCCAAAAATAGGAACGAAAGAAATAAAGATTTCTGTTGTTGGATTCCATATTTGATCCAAAGGAACAAACCCATTTGGACATTTTCCATCTCCAGCTCCATGACCAGTTGCTTCCATCATTTTTTCCATACTTGATTTATATCCAGCAGGAACAGCTTCTTTTTGTTCATAATATGCCGCAAGAGCACCAGCAAGTGCGGCAGCCATTGTGGCACGTTGCGCTATAACATTCGCAGGATCATACATACCATAACCAGCAGTAACCGCCATAGCAACTAATGTTGTATATACACCAATAATTCTATTTTCAACAACTGGATTTTTTCCTTTTTTAGGAGCTGTTAATGGCAAAGCGATTGCCATTACAATTGGCATAATAAATATCATATAAATACCATTTACAATAGGACCAACTGGTGGAGGTATAAGTTCTATCCAATCAAAATATAATGATAAAATTTTTCCTAAAAGACGTTGTCCTTGGAATTTTACATTTTTTGATGCTTTTTTTGATATTTCATCAGATAGATTTATTTTTTTCCATGCGTCAGGATCTTTTTCATTATAAATAATATGATTTGCTCGTGCGAATTTAATTCTCATATTTTTCATATGTTCTCTTTTTGCTGTTGACATCTCCATAACACCTCCCATATTTTTCGCAGCATTTGTTTGCTTTGTTACAGGAGATTCAGGCACATCTTTTTCAAATAATGGATCATGACCTCCTAATTTTTCTCCAATCATTGGTAGAATAAGAGGAGAAGCAAAGTTTGCTATAAAATCTGCTATCCCAATAATTTCTCCTATTACAGGATCTGCTGTTCCATAATGCAACAAAGCACTGTCAAAATAAAATTTACCATCTTCTGCTTCTTTTAGACTCTTTAATTGTTGTGCTACATAGACTTTATGAAATATATCAGCAGATGCCTCACGTGCTACTGCTCCCCATAATATTTGTGAAGGTTGTAATGAACGATTTTCAGAATCCCAAGGTATATTATTAATATCAATACCTTCACCAAGAGTATTTCCAATATTTAATATAATAGAATCAGGATTTATTCCTTTCATTTGGGCTTTTTCTTCTCTTGTTAAACCATAATAATTAGCACTAACATCAAAATGAGGGTAATGAAAGTCGTTATCATTTCTTTGTTGATGAAAACCTTCTTTAGAATTCTTCGAATCCTTCGTCAAATAATAATAAGCAGCAAATCCTATAAATAATATTATTATAATAATAAATTTAAAACTATATAACCACTTTTTCATAAGCCCTAACTATTTTTAGTATATTAATTTGTTGGACAAGCCGAAGCAATAAGTTGTTCTTTTATAATATTAATATAACTCTTTACAGCATGAGTATGGTTCCAATTACCTTCGTCCCTATGTCTTTGTAATTCACTATTATAATTGTTTAAACTATTTTGTAATTGTAAACAATTTCTATTATTCATATTAGCATCTGTTGCCGGAATTACTCTACCACTTTCATCTTGTTCATAAGGAGTTTGTGATAACTGCTCTCTTGCGGATTCTAGCAGAGTTGGAGAAACAGTAACATTTACATTAATTGGTGGAGAATTTTCATCATATTGATTTTGAAATTTTTCTTTTACTAGATTGTTTTTTTTTCTTAAATAGAACCAATATATAGTAAAAGTAATTATAAGTATAAAAAGAATACTAAGCCAAAGAAGCATACTATTCTTTTTATTTTAAAAAAATTACATATAATTCGAACACCCTAAATTATTAAATAATGTATCAAATCTTAATTTATCTTGTTTTAAAGTGTTATATCTATAACTAATATTTGATTGAATATTTGATAAATCATTATAATTATTTGTAATATTGGAAAGATTACTATTACGATGTGTTATTTTAAAGGCTGTTTCGGAAGTGGGGTTAGTAGGATTATATCTTGATAATTCATAATTCAATGATTCATAATTATTTTTAACAGTGTCACTCTGAATAGTAAATGTGCTTACAACAGTAGAAATACTTTGAATTGCCGAAATTAAATTTACATTTGTTTTGTAAAGAGCAGCACATGTTTTAAACCAATTGTTTTGTATATTTGCGGATAAATCATGTGTGTATACACAAGTGCTATCATTTCTTATACATATTGTAGGATCTTGACTTGATTTAGTATAGTTACTTGGACAAGGTGGCAAACAAACTTTATTTTCTTGACCAAATATTCCAACACGTGGAACCATTTCACCTTTACAACAATATAAATCTACTAAATTGTATGGTTTGCCGTTATCTAAAAAAGTATTACCATTATTTTGTAGAGCAGGTTGACCAGTATCAATAAATACTTTTTCTCCTCTTTTATTCATATATTCTGGATCATTTATATCTGTTGAACCTATACATTTTTGAATATATTCATCTTTCGCAGTATCATCAGTTTGACTACCATAAATAATTCCTGTAGTAAGATTCATACCTAAATCATTAAATCTTGAACTTGGCGGAATATTTAAAGCAGAACCCAAAGAATCTAATTTTGCATTATCAAACCTATCAAATGTTGCAGATTCATTTGGATCCGAACAAGTTAAATCTTTTCTCACTTTTGATGGTATTACTGTTGGTGGATTATATTCAAATCCTTCTACATTTTGATCAGTAATAAAAAGTGATATTACTAATAATAATATAATTCCTATAATCCAAGCAATCATTGCTCCCTATTAATCGTTTTCATTTTCAAAATCTTCTTTTTCTCGCTCTAAACGTTTCACTAAATTCTTCACACATGAAGGCCAAGTATATTTACTTACTGTATCCTTTGCTGCTCTTCCATGTTCCTCTGCTTTAGAAGTATTTAACACATACTCTTCAATTGCTAAACAAACATCGTGAGGGTCACACGCCATTGCTTCTCCTCCGACAGGGCAATAGACCATTGGTAAATAATATCTTACATTTGGCTTTACTAAGATAGAATTATTGGAATTCGCAAACTCCTTGAATCCTCCAATATCGGGGATAACTTGAGGCACCCCCACACCCATCTGCTCAAAATTACATAGACCCCACCCCTCTCCATCAGCAGTGTTAATTCCAATATTTGCTGCGTTGTAGAACATATTAATGTCTTCATCCTTGAAAACCATATCAACAGATGATACCATTAATCTATCAGCAAAATGTTCAATAGGAACCTTACGTAACTTCAGTTCTCTCTGATACAGATCAAAGAGTGACCATCCACCCTTCTCACCTTTGTCACATACACATAATAAATAAAGAGGTTTGGTAGGATACTTACATACCAGTTCAACAAATGCCATAATAAGAATATCATAACGCTTACGAGGTTGATTGCGATTCAGATTTAGAATAATGAAACGATCTGCTGGTAATCCAAGTTGCTTACGAGCAAGTTCTCTTGGGACTGAAAAGAATTTCTTATTATCAAATCCGTGAGTAATCACATCAATTGGTCTTGTAATACCTTGCTCTTTTAAACATTTCTTCCATCCATTGCTAAATGTGAAAACCATATCTGCGTCACGATTTAAAATATCTAAATATGCTTGAATCTGCGTATTATAGACTTGGTCGCAATACACCCAAATCTTAAAGTTTCTCTGAATACCAGATTTACGAATTTCTTCCAAGAATCTTGCTACAACAGATAAATCATTGTAAATCATAACAACATTCGGTTTCTTTTGACGAATGTATTCTGGAAGTTGCTGATATCCAAAACCTTGCTGTAAAGGTTTCTCATTTGCCGCAGCATCAAAGATTTCTACATTAGAAGGATAAGGACGGAATCCTTGAGGCACCTCTGGCATCTTCTGAAAACCAAAATGATTCACTGATAACCAATTTATATCCTTTAATTCATTGATTAAACCATGAGATACTTTTGAATATCCAGTAAATTGATGCATATGAGTAGAAACAAGCATAAATTTAAATTTATTTATCTCTTCTTTCTTAGCAAACATATTACCAAAACCAATCTTGCTTAAATCAACTTCCTTTTTCTCTTGAGGTAAAGTTTCTTTCTTCAATTGCTCCTCTAATGAGCGAAAAATCATAGGGACATCTGCTGACATTCTATAATCTTCAATTCAATAATTCTTTAGACTTATCTTGAAAATGTTTTTTCATAAAACTGTAAGCAGTTAAAACAGAATAACGATATTGCTCAAATACTTCTTTATCATTCAAAAAATTATTTATCAGAGAAGGAACTTGATTCCATGATTTTAAAGGAACAATTGGTATGAATTCTGTTATGTATTTAATATATTCTTTATTTGTTTCATCCTCCACTAAAATAGGTATAGAACCACATTCTAACGCTTCATAAAATCTATACGTTTCTACATTATTCCCTCCAATACAAGGAACTAACCAACTATTCAGAAGAATACTTAAATATTCTTTTTCTCCTAAAGATTTTTTATCATTCCACTCATCATATAATTCACATCTATTGGAGACTATTTCTTTTAAAGGTTCTAACAATTCTTTTCTTCCATTCCATCCAGTTCCACAGAACGACCATACATAAGAACGGAATGGAAGTTGAGGAGTTCTTTCATAAGGTTTTTCAATTCCTTGTTTTGATGTATGATGATATCCTAGAGGAATCACAGTTACATTCTTTGACAAACCATCTCTCACATAATTACGTAGAACCATTTTACACATTGTATAATTATAAAATTCAATTGGATCACTACCATATTCATCGGATAAATGAATTACTTTGAACGGTTGTCCAACAGATTCATACATCGTGAATAATTTATTATATTCTTCTAAATGGGGACGCATTGCTAAAAATATAGGTGTAGAATTCATAAATTTCTTCTCAAAATCCACTTGTTCAATCTCAATTATATCAGGGTTTCCAAATAATTCTTCTAACCATTTCTTTTCATACAAATCTTTCCAAGAAATGTTCTGTAAACTATAGAATATTATCTTTTTACAAGTCGTTTGTATTTTATTGATTGGTCTAGAAACAGGAACAGGAACAGGAACTTTATGGGATACAGAAGCATCTTGTAAAGCCTTGATAATATCCAAGTTCATATTTGATTTTACCTTTGTAATCTCTTCTTCTGTAAATCGTTCATCATTGTTCCATAAATCACTATCAAATTTATCCACACGATTAAAATTATTGAATTGACTATTTGCGTAAACAGGATCATCATCCTGGTAACATCCAGCGATTAAAGGATCTAAGAAATATATATTGAAGAAGTCAACAGGATTACATAATATGTGGTCAGCACTTGTGTAATATCCATCTTTCGCAATTAATGTAGCAATTACTTTTTCTGCTCCTTGCTTTGATAAGATATAAGCATAAGCACAGAAATGGAAATAACGATTTTGTGGTTGTTGTCCATAAAAGTTATTTTCTTTTATTCTACTAAAGTATTTGTTAATAGGGTCTTTACAGGTATCAAATCCTCCACGATTTGGTGGTAAAATCCCTCCTAAATAGACAATATCATAGTTTTCTGGTAAATGAGGAAGCGCTTCTTTCCATCTTCCTTCCCATCCCTTTTGTAACTTTACATCATCTTCCAGAATTAAGTAATTATTTATTTCTGGCTTTTCATTGATTAATTGATTCCATAAACTTAAATGACTTAGAGCACATCCCATAATTGCTTTCTTCCACATAAAATCGTGAGGTCTGAATAAACGATATAATGATTCTGTTAACTGTAACTGTTTCCCTTCAAAAGCAGAACATACTATGCTACGATTTTTCAATTCAGGATGATTTGTATATAATTTTTCCAATCTATCTTTTCTTCGTTTCAGATTAATTACAAAACATTCATCAATCCCTTCTGTAAATTGTTCGTGTATTTTAAAATATCCTCTGTGAACATAAATATTTTTCTGTGTAATAAATGTTCTACGCAATGATATATCGCAATAAATGTTTTTAAGAGGATATCTATCCAAATTATGTCTTAATGATAGAAGTGATAAAATGCTTTGGTCGTGACGATGACCATATGGTTTACCATTTTTAATACCAGACCATTTTTCTCCAACAATCAATTCTCTTCTCTGTCCTAGGCTCCACGCTTCATCAAAGAACTTTGTTGCTTTCTGAGAACCAGCACGGAATGCCATAATACCTCCAACAATTTGATTCTTTTCTAACTCATCTTGTGTTACATTTATTCTCTTAATAAAAGTATCGTGACACCATTGCTCATTGAATTGTTCTTCATCGTTCAGAACACAAATATCATTTTCTTGAACCAAACGTAAATATTCAGTGGGCCAACGACATAAGAAAGAACCAGCATCCATATAGAATATAATTTTATCTTTAAAATTGTTACACATATCCTGATAGACATATAGTTTCCACGCAAAATGTTGAGGTTCCCATATATCCTTGAAGTTCTCAGGAATATTCGTTGGTAAATATTTATACGTTATGAAAGGAAAGGTTTCTAGCAATTTCTTTTGTGGTTCTTCACTCACATCATTTCCTAAATATACAACCGCAGTTAAATCTTTAATAACATTTCTTTGAGAAGCAATACCTGCTAACCATTGATTTAAGGATGGTAAAAATTCTTGAGTGGCGAATGTTACAACAATGGGGGTTTCAATGGATAGATTCGTATTTTTCACAACAGAAGGAACAAATGGTTTCTTGGATTCTTTCGAACCAATAAAACGCTGAACATTATTATTTGTTTGTGTCATAATATTTAAAATTCTACGAGCACATTCACTTATAGTTCTTCTACACCAATCTACTTTACAAGCATCTAAAGCAGGAATAGACATCTTTTTCTTATATAATTCATTATCAGTATCTACTGCTTTTACCAACTCAATGAGTTCTTCTTTTGATTTTACATTTCTAGCATCAATACATCCATCCATGCTAAAATCACGTTCCACTTTGGGGTCTCCCCAGTAAATAGGAATACATCCTGCTGCTTTGGCATGTAATAACTTCTCAGTTGTATATCCTTGTGAGGAAGAATTCTCATATGTTAGAGCAAATTTATAGCCTTGTAAAAATTCAAACTTTTTTAGCTCCCCACCACCTCCTCCTCCTAAATTACCAAAGAGTTTATCTCCAATATTATTAAATAATCTTCCAGCAGAATCAATGTGTTTGTAATCACTTAACCATTCAAAAGATTTATTGCGAATTTCATTTATAGGATTTGTTACTATGAAGGCACAGAATTTAGATCTTTCTTCAGGAGACCAAACATGAGTGCATGCTTCTAGAGGAATTGGTTTGGGATTTACAATCTTTTCTAAATCACAATGAAACCAATCAATTTCTAAAAGCCATAGAGGAAAACGTAAATATTCTTCATTCACCATATCCGCATGTTGGAATCCTAAATTTAATATAACATTCATATCTTGTATAATCGGTGAATTTTCTCCAGTGAAATGAATCTTAGGTATTCCAGGATAAGATCGCCATATGTTACCAAATGGTCCAAACAGAATGACGTTTGGTTCAACGCCTCTTGGCAAAGTATGTTCATTATAAAATTCAATATTTAATGAAGGACTTGCTTCTTTTAACATTAATGTGAAAAAGTTATAGTTAGGATTCATAGAATCCCACATATCAGTAAAAAGAAAAACATACTTCTTTTCTTCTGACAAAGATTTTTTAGGAATATTTGTTTGATGAGTATTTGTATCTAATAGATTTTTAAGAATGGATAATTTACTTTCTTCTAATGGTGAATAACGATTTAAAATTTCTTTTCTTATATTTTCAATATTTTGAACGTTAAACCATCCTTTACCATTTAGAAAGTCTTCGTGCATCGTTTGTAAACTCTTCACTGCTCCAGATACAGAATTATTTGGATAATAATATCTATCAAATGATGGAATCTTACTTAGAGTAACAGAATTATGAATAAATGGAACACCATACCACGCTAAATCAAATAACATTGGTTTGAAATCAATAAAACGAACATGAGATATCAAACAACTCATTGGTTCAAATACTAAATCCATTAAACGTTGGCGACCAACATAATTTGAACTTAAATCTTCTATTTGCGAATGTTTATGAACATTCTCTTTAAAAAAATCAGATTTATAAATATGTTCTGCGTTATGAACAGTATAGTTTTTTACAGGAAATCCTTTTACTTTTGCTTCACGAAGAATTACAATAGGTAGAGTGCAGGATGAAGTGTTGGTAACATTTGTTTCTGCTACATGAGGACTCCATAATGGTAATCTACCTTCATTTTCAGAAGCAACTTTTGATTGAACTTGTAACCATAAAGGTGTTCTCACTTCTTTTTCATGTGCTAGAACAATAGAAGGTGTCCAAAGATAAGGTAGAATATGAATCGGTTTTCTTGTAATCGTTTCTAACATCTGTATCTCATCATTCGTAACTAAATTGAAACACCATACTTCATCAATACCATTATAATTCATAACAGTGTTAATGATAGGATATAAACTATATTCAATCGTTGTAATTAATACATTTTTACGATGAAAAGCAACATTCTTTTTTGCGTAAAGTTTTCTTTGTTTTTCGGAGTTAAAAAAAGGAACCAATTCTATCATTATGTCAAAAGGTTCACCTTCATAAACAGTATCTTTATTAATATTGATAACTTTAAAAACATCTTTCATAATCATACAATCATCAAACCAATTTGTTGTAAGTGTGTTTAATAATGTTACATCGCATCCTAAAGTTCTAAAAGACTCTAGGAGAGCAATTGTTGTATTTGCTAACCCTCCACTAAACATAGAGTGTTGGCAACTAGATAAGATACCTACTTTCATCTTACAATATTTATTAAATCCTTTTTAAATAATGTTATTGCTAAATAATCTCATTCCATACTTTATGAACTTCTGGATTATAAGGAGAATGCGTCCAAATCAAGGATTTAGCGTGTGAAATATATGTTTCCATAATGGAAGAATGATTTTTTACTCTATCAAATTGTTCTCCTAATGAATCTAAATTGGAAGCCTCATAATAGTATCCAAATTCTTTCCACGATGATGCGTTATGGATAACAGGATAATTATTATGTAAAAGTTCTAATGCCATATAATTATATTCATTGTTAATTTGATGAAGAATAAAAAATGAGTAAGGATATATTTCTAACGTCTTTAAAATATCATTGCGAGGAAGCATAAATATCTTCTCATCTTTTACTAAATCCAATGTATCATATATACATTCTTTGAAATAAGGTGTTTGTAATAATCTATCACCATTTATTACAATTACTTGTCCATTCCATCCTTTATTCTTTCTATACCATCTTTCTAAAGCAAGAATAGGAACAATAGAAGATTTCTGAAAACTAATATTTGGTTCCGTAATAACAAATGTTTCTTTTTCTTCTCCTTCTCTTGGTCTCCATTTCAAATCTTTTTTGGTATTATCAATAAAGCACGAGTCCCACACATAAGGAACTGTTAGACTTTTTTGTTTAAAAGGATCTGTGTGATTTAAATAACAAGCATATTCAGCGTGTTGTTTGTAATGAGGTGAAACCCACACTTCATCTAATTCACCAATAACGTGATGAGCAAAATTTGTTGTTTGGTAAAACATTGGTGTTTCAATATCAATATTTAGAATGTTTCCTAAATATAATTTGTAACTTTTAGCACCAGTCATTCGTAAAAATCTTCTTACAATTGGATCAATAGACATTCCAATTTCAATGTATGCTTTCACTGGTAATGGTTGTTTCAATAAATCTTCTGCTACTACCATACGACAAGAACGAATCATTTTTGGAATATTCTCTAGGGATTTAGGTTTATCATTTACAAGCATTATTACCAAGTAACCCATAGCATCAAACATTTTATAGAGAACATATACATTCTGAAATAATCCGTTGGAAAAGATGTTATTTTCGGTAATCGATGCCGTGGCCAAAAGAATAATCTTTCTTTTATCAACACGTTCTTGCTGTAAACCCCTAAAAGGAATAACTTTTGTTACTATTTTTTCATCACACTCTGTATATCCAGGATTGGTATAAGACATATATTAATATTAAGTTTGAATCCTTTAAAACATATTCTACGCAGTTAAAAGTATGAGTAATCAAACGTTTGTAAAAAAGGATAGAATCTCATTTGCTCAGAATTCTAATGAACAAATTGCTATCGCACCATCGAATATTACTACAAATGCTTTATATATTGGACCGAATAGTGCTATTACTTATGATACTTTATCAAACGTTCAAAATATTAATACTTTAGCAGGTGTTACATTATCAAATCAATATATATATGCTGATGGAACATATTTATCAAATCTTCCGACTACTTCTGGTGTAACACAAAGTAATTTAAATTCTACCATTACTGGTTTAGGAAGCATAGAATATATTAGTTCTTCACAACTTATATCAACAGTAAATGGTCTAGGAAATATTTATTTATCTTCTGGTGCTACAAGTCAATCTGTATTAACTTCTACTATTATTGGACTAGGAACCTTTGGTTATCTATCTACTAATACTGTTCCCTCCACTATTGTTGGTCTAGGAACTTTTGGTTATATAAGTAGTTTACAATTACAATCAACCGTTAGAGGTTTAGGGAATATTTATCTTTCTACTAACATTATTCCATCAACTATTGTAGGATTAGGAACCTTTGGATATATTAGTAGTGCTTCTCTCTACTCTTCTATTCAATCTTATGGGTTTGTATCCTCTTCTACTTTACAATCTTCCTTAATAGGTTTAGGAACCTTTGGTTACATTTCTACTGCTTCGCTCTACTCTTCCATACAATCTTATGGGTTTGTCTCCTCTTCTACTTTACAATCATCATTAATAGGTTTAGGAACCTTTGGTTATATAAGTTCTTCACAATTAGAATCAACTGTAAGAGGATTGGGAAGTATAGGATATATTAGTAGTGCTTCTCTAATATCAACGATGAGTAATTGGTCTTTATTTCCCGCTATTAGTAATGTAAATATGTCATATAGTAGTATACTAAATGTTAATACTATAAATACAAGTTCAATATATGTATCATCAATTAGCACAACTATTATTAATTTAACTGGTACTGCTACTGGTGGTGTATATCCAGAAATTACATTTACTGATTTATTTTATAATACTACTGATAATCTAATTTATTTTGATAATAATTTAGTTTTTAGTGGCAATATATTAGTAAGTAATCTAAATGCAACTAATATATCTGCTAATTCATTAAATATTGATACAATACAAGTGAATGATGGAGATAATGTAATATTTTTAAGTCCAATCGATATGAATAATAATCCAATATGTAATGTATGCGATATAATTCCTTACGCCGATTTAACATGTAGTTTAGGCTCACCAGAACTAAGATTTTCTAACGCTTACATAGGTGGAGCAAGCCTTCACATAGGTGATACTGCTGTTCTAGGAGAATCAAACAATGGTTATTTATCAACAAATACTATTTTATACGCAAAAGGAACTATTACCAGTTCTATAACTTTACTCGATTCTAATTTGTCAGATTCATATGGAAATCTAAAATATCAAAGTTCTTTATTGTATTTTCAAAATCAAATTATTGGTGGAACTTTACAGTGGACACCGCAAAGAATTAAATTTCTTCCAGATAATTTTCCAGCACCCACAATTGATTGGGATAATAGTTCTAATAACGGTGGTAATATTACAATAGCATGGTTTCCTGTAACAGGTGCTACATCATATAAAATTTTTGATCGTTCTTCTAAAAAACCATATGTTAATAAATATACAATAAATGATACTATAGTGTTAAATAGATCATTAACTGCTCAATTCTTTGACTATGATAGTGGTCCTATTATGGGGACATCATTTAGTTTTGGAATTGGATCTTTTAAAAATATATTTATATTTGCTTATAATAATACTACTAGGTCTGATTTTCCTACTAGACAAATATTCATTGATCCTGGTGCTATAGCATTATGGCCTGTATATATACAAGAATTTTATGGTGGTAGTAATTTTGATACTTGTACAAGTATGAAAATAACAAATAGTGATAGCGGTCAAAATATAATAGGTTCACGTGATGATGTTATTAATAATAATCCTCCATTTGATGCAAATTATCCACAAAATTGTGGCGGTGTGATCGCAACCAAATAAACTTTTCTACTATAAATGAAAATCCTCTGTGGTGAATCTGAAGATAAACAACAAAGAAAAATGTTTGAGGCATCAAAAGAAATTGTATTAGAATTGTTAAAAACTGATAATGGGTTACATGAAGTTATAGATATGTTTGATCCTTCTATACTTCTACGAATTTATTTTGATATTGAAGCCTATAATATAGATTCTAAAAAAGTTTTAACAGAATCATTAGAAGTTTTAAACAAGTATTTTAAAACAAATACTGATTGCTGGGCAATAGCAGAATGTAATCGTATAGAAAAAGCATCTTATCATATATGTTCAAAAAAATATAAAATATCATTAACCAATCTACGGCTATTAGCAAATCATTTACATAAAGAACTATCTTATATTGATACAAGTGCTTATTGGTTTTCTATGGCTTATAGTGCTGATGAAGGTTCTTTACGTTTACCAAATCAATCAAAGAAGTCTATACATAAAGAAGGACCACCATTAACAGTTTTACAAGGTAATTTAGAAGATTTTTTTGTATGTAGTTTTGAAAATTTAGAACTATATGTATATACTAGAGAATGACTACATTAAATTCAAACACTATAGTTTCATTAGTGGATACATCTGATATGTCAGGAAGTATACTTCTACCACTTACAACAGATATTCCATATAGAACATTATTTTTTAAAGATTCTGCTGGATCTTTCAATACAAATAATTTACAACTTTCAACAACAGGTCTAGATGTTTTAGAAAATGGATTGAGTACAATGAATCTAACAAATTCGAATCAAGCAATTGGTATTTATGCAGACCCAGAGAATAATAAATGGAGAACTCTTTTTTCTTATAATACTGCGGATCATGCTTCTAATTGGTCGTTATATCCTGCTACTACTAATCTAAATTTGAATAGTAATGAAATAATAAATGTAACTCAAACAAACACTCTTAGTTCTGTCGCAACAAATCTAGTAGTATCACAATCGTATTCAAGTATTATTGATATAGCAGTTTTTAATCCTAGTAGTTTTACACAATTATTAACATCATTACCTACTTCACTATACTACAAAAATACGAATAGTGCTTTTAGTTTAAATCTGTGGCAAACAACATTTTCATTTAGTGGTGCATTAGCTTCGAATGATAATCGATATGCCTATTATTTTAGTTTAAGTAATGTAACACAAAATTTTGAAACAACAGGGCAGAACTTTAATTTTAATACACCAAAATGTATAATACCTACTTTTACAAATCCACTTTTTGTATCTGATTCTTATACGGATGCTTATAATTTATCATCATGGGTGAATGATGATAATTATTGTGCTCTTCTATATTTTTTAGGGGCTAGTGCATGTAATACTTTTGACCCAATTGCTTTACCATGTTTTTACACTTTATTTATGCAACCTTCCATACAATATGGCTTTTAATATACTCTATATGTGTATATTTATTTATAATAATAAGTAATTTTAATATAGATGAGTTTGAATTCAAACACAGACTTGGCTTTGATAAATACAACAAATAATTCTGGATCTATTACGCTTCCTATTGCCT